>Ga0116170_10001677_pt1 | contig 22170 bp, 18 predicted proteins | sample AD_JPNHW1_MetaG_FD_89797 | JGI IMG/M metagenome (GOLD analysis project Ga0116170, IMG submission 89797) | Active sludge microbial communities of municipal wastewater-treating anaerobic digesters from Japan - AD_JPNHW1_MetaG | ecosystem: Engineered > Bioreactor > Anaerobic > Digestate | place... | reverse complement strand
GTCGTGGCCATGCCCCTGCCCTGGAAGGGATTGGCGACCACCTCTCCCGAACGCAGGGTGTCCAGGGTCAGATCCAGCGCACCTCCCGCGAAATCGGCGGGAGTGCGCGTCCAGAGGCGCGCCTTGCCGGAAAGGGGATCCCATCCGGTCACCAGCAGGGGCAGATCCTGTCCCCGGCCGGGGGTTCCGCTGGAGAGCTTCAGCCGCCCGATCGAGCCCGCGAAGGATTGCGGAAGCCGCACCTCCAGGGCCAGCAGGGCATCGGGCCCCGTGGCGGGAAGCAGGTTGGCCACATGGAGAAGGGACTTGGCCGGATCGCCGACGAACACGCCCCCCTGGGCGGTGTCCATGGACACCCGCAGCGTTTCCCCCGCGGGGGCCTCCACCTTCCACGAGGCGTTGGCGCAACGGAGGAACAGGGGGCCTGAGGGAAGGCCGGCGAACGAGACGCGGTAGCCGGAATCGAGGACGGCCCGCCGCCCCAGACCCGCCAAGTGGACCACCGTACCCACCGGCACCCCCACCAGGCGTCCCTCCAGGCGCGAGCGGCGCCCCAGCGCCACGGGGCGATCCACGCCGACGTCCTGGCCGGAGGGGATGGACACCTGGGCGGCGAGGGTGTCCCAGGCGATTTCCAGGGTCCAGCCGGAGGTTCCCGCCAGGGACATCTCCGCCAGACCCGCCGCGTCGGCGATGGCGACCTCCCGCACGGAATCCGTCAGGCTGCCCGCATCGCGCGCCATCACCCGCGCCCCGGAAGCGGGGCTTCCGTCGGGACCCACCAGGTGCAACGCGATCGCGTTCTCGGCCTCGGCGCCGGAAGTGCCTCCCGCCACCACCCGATCCCGACCGCACGAGACGCAGAGCCAGACCGCGAGGATCAGGGTGGACAATTTCCGCAGGGAGGAGGAGGGGTCGCTCATGGACGGAAATCTAGCGACCCGCGGCGGTCGGCGACTCCGGGAGGAAGGGCGAAGGGGATCATCTGCACGCTCACCTGGTAGACGCGGTCGGGATCGCCCATCCTGGACACCGCCGTGAGCACGCGCGAGCGGAAGTCGCGCACCAGCTCCCGGATCTCGTCGTAGCCGGAGGCGGGGATGGACACGGTGACGGAAGACAATTCCCGGCACGTCGGATCGAGTCCCTCCACCGCATCGGCGGCCAGAAGCAGGGTCTGGCGGTGGAAGTGGCGCAGCGACCGCGCCTGCGACGCGGCCGTCCCCTTCACGAACGGTTCCCGGACGCGCCAGGATCCGTCTCCATCGCGCTCGACGAATCCCAGTTCCTCCAGGGAGGCCAGCGAACGCCGCACCTGGGCCGGTGCCACCCTGGGGACCAGCAGGTCGCCCATGCGTTCGATGTCGTCGGCGAAGCGCCCGCACCCCACCAGGGCCCGGACGGCGACGTTCACCCACGAGTCCCAGAACCCCTCCTGGGTCCCGTCCAGCTCCACGGGAGCCACCCGGCGCAGCTCGGCCAGCCGTGAGAAGCAGTGCTGGGCGTCCTTGGCGGACTTGGACTTCCCGTACTGGACCAGGATCCGGAAGTAGTCCGCTTCCAGTCCGGCCAGCCCCAGGAGGTCCACCAGGGACTGGATCCTGGCCGACGACAGGTGGCGCTCCCCCGCGAAGATCTTGGCCAGGAGGCTCGGATCTGTGGCCAATTTTTGTCCCAACCAGCGGAACGAGACCACCGGGCGGCGGGCCTTCTCCTCCTGGTACCACTCCTGGAGGAACCTGCGGTAGTCGGTGTGGGCGTAGACGGATGCCATGGGATTCCCCGGTTCGCTTCGGAAGATGGCTTCGCGGCCTCCCGCCGGTGCGGCAAAGGATGCATTCGGCGTGGCCAAGATGTCCACGGAAACCTCGCGGACATTTTGACCACGGAACCACGCGGGCGCGCCCTCCGCCCGCCGGAGCCTTCCCGTACCCTTCCCGTGTCGGCTCCGCGCATTCCGTGCGGGCCCACCGGAGGACACTCCCATGCTCGCCACGTTCCTTTCCGCCGCCGCGTCCCTTTTCTTCCAGGCGCCCACCCTGGAACTGACCGACCACACGGCGATCTACAGCACCCACCTGGTCCACTCCATCACCACAGACGGCGACACCGCCTACGTCTGCCAGGGCGCCACGGTGTTCAAGATGGTGTTCGGGAAACGCCTGGAGATCGTGGACAGCCTCCCCAACCGCGACGCTTCCGGTTGGAACGACGCCAAGTACGTGCACCTGGGAGAAGGGATCGGGATGCTGGCCTACGTGGACTTCCCCTTCTCCGACACCGCGGTGTGGCTGGTGGACTGGAATCGCCCCTCGCGATCCCTGGGACCCGGCCCCACCTCCCGATGGGCCGCGTATCTGCAGCTGCCAAAGGGGGAAGGGTTCACCTTCGCCAGCCGATTGACCGGCCAGCACGACAACCTCTACACCGGCGTGTTCGGGAGCGACAAGGGACTGCTCCGGGTCTCCGTCTTCAGTTCCAAGGACGCCGAACGGCTGGTGCTCACGGATTCGCTCGGCTACACGGGAGCGCCCGTATGGGCCGACCACTCGCTGGGGGCGTCGGCCCTCTCCCACGACCGCCCCCTGGAGATGCGCTCCTTGGCGGTCCTGCTGTCGGGCGGGAGGACGCTGGAGTTCTACCAGGCAACCCATCCCTACAACCGTTTCTCCCTCCTCACCCGCTTCGCCTCCCACGAACTGATGGATTCCGTCATGTTTGGCGGGACGCTTCTGTCCGCTCCCGAGGGATCCAGCTGGCTCTACGTTCCACGTTGGACCAACACCGCCCTGCTCTTGCGCAAACCCACTGCCTCGATCGGCCTGGACATCCGGGACATCCGCATTCCCAAGCTCATTTCCGATCTGGGACGGGGATCGTCGGGCGAGATCGTCGCCGCCCGATCGGACGAAGGATTGGATGTGCCCTACACCCGCTCCCGGTACGCGGCTCTGGCCGGGGACAGCCTCCTGGCCGTCTACGCGTGGGATGGCACCGAACCGTCGTTGCTGGTCACCGAGGAAATCCGCCACCAGACGAGGGCCCTGGCCTTCGGCGACACGGTCCTGTGGCAGGCCGACAAGGGCGAGATCCACGCCTGGCGGCTGTCCGAAGGGACCGCCTCCGCGCGACCGCGCGTTCTGTCGCCGGCTCGTTGGGTTCCCGTCTGGTCCCGGGATCATTGGACTCTCCATGGCCAGCCGGGAGAGGAGGTTTCCCTTTCCACGGCATCCGGGCGCCGGTTGGCCAAGGAGCGGATCGGGTCGGACGGGACCCTGCGGATTCCCGCCCGGTCCCAGGTGATCGTGGCCCGCTCGGCGGGAAGGACGTTCGCCATCCCGCCCGCACCGTCGGTTTCCCGCGGTCGGTAAGCGCCGGAAAGCGGAATCCTCCGCACAGGGGACTCTTCGCCTGTGGACATCCGGCAAGTGGACCGAAATTTGTCGCAACCGTCGCCGGTTTGGCGCCGGGTGTTGCCCCTGGGGAACGCCGGCGGCGGGACAGACGAACCTTTCGGAAGAGGGGGAGAACGTGGAGGCCTCAGGGGCTCCCAGGAAACGCATCCCTCCCGGGGACCCGCAATCCGACAGCGCGGCATCGTCCCACGGAGTTATCCTCGAGCCTCGTGTCCGTCCGCCATGGGAGGATGCGGGTCCAACCGGGAAAGGGATCGTGGAAGCAACCAAGAGCAAGATCAACCAGGCGATCCGGCGGCTGTTCGAATACGACAGCTACCGGACCTTCCTCCGGGACTACCTGGAGGAGGAGCGCAAGCGTCGTCCCGGTTTCTCCCAGCGTTCCTTCGCCGCCAAGCTGGGATGGAAGTCCACCGGAGCGATGAGCCTGGTCCTGTCCGGTTCGCGCAACATGGGCGAGGGCCCCCTGCAGGCGCTCCCCGCCGCCCTGGGGCTGGTGGGCAGACCGGCGGCGTTCCTGGTGGCGCTGGTCCGCCACAACCAGGCCGACGACCTCGACTCCCGCGAAAAGACCCTCCACGAACTCAAACGCCTCCGCAAGGGAGGGCGGTTCGCGAAGACCTCCTCCGCGCAGTTCCCCTACTGGGAGGAATGGTACCAGGTCGTGATCCGGGAATTGGCCGTCCATCTTCGCTGGGACGGCGACTTCGCCAAGCTGGGAGCGTCGGTGGTTCCTCCCATCTCCGCTGACAAGGCCCGTCGCTCGGTGGAACGGCTCTGTTCCATCGGACTGCTGGAGAAACTCCCCGACGGGACCTATCGGCAGGCCGACCCCGTGGTGTCGGCGGAAGGCGCTCCGGGCGCCCTCCTGCGCGAATTCAAGCGCGAGATGGTCCTGCGGGGACTGCAGGCCATGGACGATCTCCCGCCCGCGCGGCGACATTTCTCGACCTCGACCATCTCCATGTCCCGCGCCTCGTTCCGCCGTCTGTGCCAGCGCATCGACGAGCTGCGCGCCGAATTCCTGGAAGGCGCCGCCGAGGAGGAGCCAGAAATCGTCTTCCAAGCGAACTTCCAGGTCTTCCCCGTGTCCCAACCACTGGCCCCCCCGCCCTCCGAAGAGCAATGATCCGGATCCGGTTCTCTATCTTTGCATGAACCCGCGCAACCTTGCGGGAAACACATGAACAGAACCATCACCTGACCGCGAGGATCCCAAAAGCATGACCCGACGCCTGTTCGCCCGTGCCTTGGTGATGGTCTCCCTGGCCATCCTGGGGTCGTGCGCCGGAGGTGGCGGTTCCGACGTGCCCAACGATCTTTCCGGCACCGTCCTTTCCGAATCCGGCGAGGCGGCATCGGGCACCAAGGTGTTCCTGAGGTCGGCGCGATCGACACCCGATCAGCCCGGACCGGTTTGGCAGACCACCGCCGACACGCGGGGCGAGTACCATCTGCCCCTGGTGGCCGACACGGAAACCTGGCTCTTGGAGTGGCGGGATTCGGCTTGCGGCTGCGGCACCACCCGCATCCTGGCTTCCGATTGGATCCGCCAGGAACGCATCCCGCCGGTGCGGCTGGCCAAGTGGGGAACGCTCCGCGGCACGCTGGCCAACGGCACCAGCCGGCCCACCGAAGGGATCCGCGTGGTGATTCCTGGACTGCAATTGTCCGCCATCGTGGAAGCCGACGGTTCCTGGCAGATCGCGGACGTCCCGGAAGGGATCTACCAGCCCGCGGTGGAAGGCGCTCCGGCCGGCGCCGAGGTGGTGGCGGATTCCGTCAAGATCCAGGCGGCCACCGGATCCGTATCACCCCCCGTGGTGGTGTCCGACCGCCCCTCCAGGCTGGTCTGGATGGGCCTTTTGCGCTCCCCGGAGGGCAAGCCGCTCGCAGGCGTACCGCTCCTGTACCTTCCAGCGGAGGGGAAGGACACCTTGAAGACGGGATCCGTCTCCGACGACTCGGGGCGGATCGCCTGGGTCCCGACGGATTCCGCGCGGGGCACGGTGATCCTCGCGAATGCCACCAACCGATGGTCCGGCGCGGTGGAAGCCCATCTGCTGCAGCCGGACGTCTTTCCGACGCCGGACACCCTGGTACTGACGAAGATCGCGATCCTGCGAAGCCTGCGCGCGACCGTGGTCCTTCCGGCCACGGCCCCATCCCAGACCGCCTCCGAAGGATTCCGCCTGGTCCTGGCGGGAACCAGCCGCCGATCCGACGTGGTCCACTCGGGCGATCCGGTGGTGTTCGATTCCCTGGCTCCCGGGGTCCACCGCCTGACGGCGGTCCGGGAATCCAACGACGCCCCCTGGCCCGTGGAGTGGAGCCTCACCATCGGCGACGGCGACCTGGACACCCTCCTGAAGCCCTCCTTGATGGACATCGAGGATTCCACCTCCTGGAAGGCCCTTGGCGAAATCACCCTGACCACCCCGGAAATCCAGGGCGTCTGGCTGGATGTGCCCGTGCGCGTGGTGTTGGACGGGAAGATGGACATGGCCTCCGGCGCCCCGGACGCCTCCGACTTGCGGATCTTCCAGGCCGACGGCCAGCCCGCCCGGTTCTGGGTGTCGCGCTGGGACCCGGCCAGGGACCGCGCCGAAGTCTGGATCCGGGTGGATACGATGGCCGCCGGACGGTCCTTCCGGTGGACGTTTCGGCAGGGGAATCCCTCCACCAAGATCGTCGCTCGCCAGCATGTGGATTCCGTGTTCCTGGCCAAGGAATGGTTGGCCATGTGGAACTCCACCACCGGCAAATCCATGGTGAAGGGAGGATACTCCCTCAACGGCGATCTGCTCGCCGATTCAAGTTCCGTCTTCTCGCACACCTTTGTCCTGGAGTCCAACGACTACCTGGAAGCCGCCGTTCCGATGATGGGCTACGATTCCGGATACACCTTCCTGGCCTCGTTCCGGTTCGATTCCCTGCCCCCCACGGGGAATCTGGTCCGGCTTTCCGGAGACAACGACAACTACTCCCTGGCGATGGACTCCACGGAGAGCCTTCCGCGGCAAGCTCGCCTGGTGTGGGGGGAACGATTCTCCGACACCGTGTTTGGCCAAAGCGCACCGCCCTCCGATCCCAACGGCACGAGCCGGATCGATCTCGGAACCGACCTTCCGATCGCCGTTTCCTTCGCCCCTACCCAGACCATCGCCTACCGGCTTGGATCGCCCTCCGCCCCCCTCCCTCCGCTGACCATGACCAACAAATCGCTGGCCGGAGGCCACTTCGTGGAAGTGGGTGGATTTGGACGATCCATCGGATTCGCAGGCACCATGTCCCTGCCCCGGCTTTCGAGAGGGGTCATGGATCCCAACCGTCTGGCTCTGGAAGCCTTCAATCTCCAGACCCAGCCCAGCTGGATCCGGGTCGATCGTCACGGTTCCGTCACAGGCCCGTCGAAGAACCCTTGATCCTTGGCACTCACTTGCCGAGATTGCTGACGCTCACGATATTATCGGCCACCCCTCACACCCTGTCGAGGCTGCATGGCGCGTCGGGGTGAGCTTGGATCGACCAACCAGGAGACCGGAATGTCCACCGCCCAACTGCAAGAACTCTCCCGGCGCATCCACGACGCCTCCGCCTTCCTCCCCCAGCTGCGCGCCGAGCTCGGACGCACCGTGCTGGGCCAGGAGAAGGTCTGCCACGACCTTTCCATCGCACTTCTGGCCGACGGCCACGTGCTTCTGGAAGGCGCCCCGGGCCTGGCCAAGACCACCGCCGTGCGCGCCCTGGCCCAGACCATCCAGGCGAGCTTCGCCCGCATCCAGTTCACCCCGGACCTTCTGCCCGCCGACATCCTGGGAACCCAGATCTACCGGCCACAGTCGGGTACCTTCGAGGTCCGCCAGGGCCCCATCTTCGCCCACCTGGTGCTTGCGGACGAAATCAACCGCGCTCCCGCCAAGGTCCAGTCGGCCCTGCTGGAAGCCATGCAGGAACGCCAGGTCACCATCGCCGGGCAGACCTTCGCCCTCCCCAAGCCGTTCTTTGTGCTGGCCACCCAGAACCCCATCGAGCAGGAAGGGACCTACCCCCTTCCGGAGGCCCAGGTGGACCGGTTCCTGCTGAAGGTGGACGTGACCTATCCCGGCCGGGACGCCGAACTCCAGGTACTGCAGATGGTTTCCGGGCCGGGCCTGCCCCAGCCACGCGCGGTGGCCACCCCCCAGGACCTCGCCACCGCCCAGTCGCTGGTGCGGGAGGTGTTCATGGATCCGCGCGTGCAGGCCTACATCGTGGATCTGGTGCGCGCCAGCCGCGGTCCTTCGGAAGGCGGCCTCAAGGCCCTGGAAGGACTGGTGCGCTGGGGCGCCTCGCCGCGCGCGAGCATCGCGCTGGCCCTGTGCGCCAAGGCGCAGGCGTTCCTGGATGGACGCGCCTTCGCCACTCCCGACGACGTCAAGTCCGTCGCGCGTTCGGTGTTGCGCCACCGCCTGGGGCTTTCCTACGAGGCGCAGGCGGAGAACATCACCCCCGAAGAGGTGGTCGAGAAGATCCTTTCCGGAGTGATCGTGCCGTGATCCCCCCGGAAAGCCTCGCGCGACGGATCGTCCGCCGGGTTCGCCGCATCGAGTTCCGGGCCCGCGGTCGCGTGAGCGACCCGCTGGCCGGCGGCCACATGTCCACCTTCAAGGGAACGGGGATGCGCTTTCGCGAGGTGCGCGCCTACCTGGACGGCGACGATCCGCGCTCCATCGACTGGAACGTGACCGCACGGTTGAACGAGCCGTTCGTGAAGGTCTTCGAGGAGGAACGCGAACTGACCGCGGCCTTCCTGGTGGATCTCTCCGGCAGCACCCTGGCCGGGAGCCGCGGCTCCATCCTGCGCGAAGCCGCCGCCGAATTCTGCGCGGTGCTCGCGCTTTCGTGCCTGGGAACGCAGGAGAGCCTGGCTCTGCTCACCCACACCGACACGATGGAATCGTGGCTGCCGCCCGCGCGGGGCCCCCAGGTGCTCAGCCGCGTGCTGCGGGAGATCCTGGAGCGCCCCGTCAAGGGCAACGGAACCGATCTGGGCGCCGCCTGCGACCAGCTGGCGCGTCGCCTGCGTCGGCGCTCGGTGGTGTTCGTGGTGAGCGATTTCCACGACGACCCCGCCCGCTACGCCCCGGCGCTTCGCCGGTTGGGGATCCGCCACGACCTGAACCTGGTGCGGCTGGAACCGGCCGGATTCGACCCCCTCCCCGGAAGCGGCCTGGTCGCCTTCCTGGACCCCGAAACCGGCGAGGAGCTGGAACTGGACGTCTCCGATCCCCTCCTGCGACGGGAATTGTCCGCCGCCTGCGGACGGGAGCTGGAGGAGCTCCTGCGCGAGGCGCGCAAGGCGCGGGCCGTCCTGGCGCGCTGCCCCACCGGATCGGATCCCTTGGCCATCGTGCGGACCCTCGTGAGGGAACGCGCCCGCGCCCACGGAGGAGTCCGCGGATGATCTCCCTTTCCAACCTCTCCCCGGCGGTGGGCGACACCGTCCGCCTGACCTGGGACTTCCCGGCCGGATCCAAGGTGATCGTGGGTCCCTCGGCCAACGACTCCCTGGTGGTGTCCGCCGACACGGCCCGGGCCGGCCATTGGGTGCTCCAACCCTTGGCGGCGGGCACCTACACCCTGGACACGCTCCAGGCCATCACTCCCGGAGGCGACACCCTCCGCGAAGCCGCACCCCCCTGGCAGGTCTCCTCGAGGTTGGAATCGTCCGACACCACGGCCAGCCGGCTTCTGGCTCCGCAGGATGTCCCGGTTCCCTTCCCGTGGGATCGCGTCGGCTGGGCCGCCCTTGGCGCCGCCCTCCTGGTGGCCTTGCTGTTTGCCTGGAAGCGCTGGCGGCGTTGGCGCCAATCGCGCACCCCGCCTGCGCCCCCACCGCCGCCCCGCGATCCGGTGGAGGTCGCCCGCGAACTTCTGGATGCGCTGGTGAAGCGCGCCGAGGCGGGTGCTTCCGCCCGCGAGATCGCCTTCGAATGCGGCGAGCTCCTGCGGGACGTCCACGGGAAGCTCCACGCCTGGCCCGACGCCACCGGATCCACCAGCGGCCAGTGGAAGGAATGGTGCCAGGGCAAGCGGACCGCCGAGGAATGCTCCCTGCTCGCGGAATTCCTCCGCGAAGCCGACATGCTCCGCTACGCCGACGGGGCGGGCCTGGCCGGACAGCTTCTGACCAACGCGCGTCTTCTCCTGGACGCCACCGACCGCCTGCGGAAGGTGTCGCCATGACGCCCTGGGAGTGGCTGCGGCCGCAGCTGTTCTGGCTTCTGCTGGCACTGGTCCCGCTGGGCTGGCTGGCCTGGCGCGCGCGGCGGAAGGTGCCCCGCATGCTCCTGCCGGGACTTCCCGCCGGATTCAAGCCGCGACGCGGCCTGCGACGGAGACTGTCCAGCCTTCCGCTGTGGATCCGGCTTTTGGCCCTGGCCTGTCTGGTGGCCGCCCTGGCCCGACCGGTGGTCCGCACGGCCTGGAACGAGGATTCCATCCACGGTGTGGACATCATCCTGGCCTTCGACGTGTCCACCTCCATGCAGATCCGGGACGTGAAACCCAGCCGCATCGAGGCCGCGCGCACCATGATGAACCAGTTCGTGCTCTCGCGCAGCCACGACCGCATGGGCGTGGTGGCCTTCGCGGGAAGGCCCATGACCCGCTGCCCCCTCACCACCGATCGCGAGGTCCTGCGGGAACTGATCGATTCCACCTCCAACCTGGGCATGGAGGACGGCACGGCCATCGGCGACGCCTTGCTGATGGCGGCCAACCGTCTGCGCCTGTCCAAGGCGAAATCCAAGGTGGTGGTGCTTCTGACCGACGGCCAGAACAACGCCGGAGCGGTGGATCCCCTCTCCGCCGCGCGCGCGCTGGCCGCCCTGGGAATCCGACTGTACACGATCGGCCTGGGCACCAACGGCACCTTCGAGCAGCAATTCACGCTCCCCGACGGCAGCGTCCGTTCCGGCACCGTCCAATCCGACCTGGACCCCAAGATCCTGGAAGCCATGGCCGCGGTCGCCGACGGCAAGAGCTTCCTGGCCACCGACCGCCAAGCCCTGTCCAAGGCCTACGCCGAGATCGATCGGCTGGAACGCAGCGAAATCACCTCCAAGACCTTCTGGGAGACGAAGGAGAAGTTCGTTCCGTGGGCCTTCGCGGCCCTGTGCCTTCTGCTTCTGGCCTGGAGCTTGGAAAGCACCTGGCTTCGGAGAACGCCATGATCACCTGGGCCAATCCCGAACGTCTGACCTGGCTGTGGGGCATCTTCCTTTGGGCCGCCGCCTTGGTTCTGCTGTCGTGGCATCGTCGCCGGGCGCGAAGGGCCTTGGCCGACACGGACATCCTGCCCCGCGTGGTGCGCGGCGATTCGCCCGCCCTGGAGATCGCCCGGATCGCCCTGGCCATCCTGGCGGCGGTGTTCGTGGTGCTGGCGCTGGCCCGGCCGCAGTACGGAGAGATGCTCGTTCCCGCTCCCGCCAAGGGCGCCGACGTGGTGCTGGTGGTGGATGCGTCGCTTTCCATGCTGGCCAGCGACGTGGCTCCGGATCGACTGGGACTGGCCCGACGCGACCTGCGACGGTTGGTGGACAGCCTGGGACCCAGCCGGATCGGTCTGGTGGGCTTTGCCGGAACCGCGATCCGCCAGATTCCCCTCACCGAGGACAGGGCCGCGTTGGCCACCCTCCTGGACGCCCTGGGCCCGGATCTGCTGCCCACGGCCGGAACCGACATCGCCCCCGCCATCGCCACCACGCGGGCGATGATGGAGCGATCCCAGGCTTCGCGCAAGGTGGTGGTCCTGGTGAGCGACGGAGGCGACCACGGGCAGGGAGCGATCGACGAGGCGCGACGTCTTTCCGAACTGGGCGTCGAATTTTACGTGATGGGGGTGGGAGGGCCGGTGGCCGTCCCGATTCCCCTGCCGGAAGGGGGAACCAAGGAAGACGGAGAGGGGAACATCGTGACCGTGAAGCTGGAGTCGGAGACGTTGCGCAACCTCGCCGAAGCTGGCCGCGGCAAGTACGCCGAACTGTCCCCCCTGTCGTGGAACCTCTCCGGCGTCCTGAACTCCGTCAATTCCGTGGTGGCCCAGGGTGGCACGCCGGGAATGCGACTGGTGCGGGTCGACCGCTACGCCTGGTTTTTGCTGGTGGCCATGCTCCTCATGGCCGCCGAACTCGTCCTGCCCCACGGAAGGAAGCAACCATGCTGACGCTTCTTGTCGCCATCGGGTCCCTGTTCTCCACCGCCGCCGGGGCGCGCGACAACCGCGCGGGCCTGGCCGCCTGGAAGGAGGGCGACACCTCCACCGCGCTCAAGCGCCTGGCGAAGGCCGCCCGCGACACCTCCGATCCGCGCTTCGCCTACAACCTGGGCACCGTGCGATCCCTCGCGCGCGCCGCCGACGCCGACACCGCCTTCACCCAAGCGCTGAAGCACGCCCGGACCGACGCCGAACGCGCACGGATCCTCTACAACCGAGGCACCGACCGCCTCCAGGCTTCCCAGGCGGGCGGGGCATGCCCCAACCCCGCCATCGAGGACCTGCGCGCGTCCCTGCGGCTGCGACCGGGCTGGAAGGAGGCGGCGCGCAACCTGGAACTGGCCCTGCGGCTGCGCAAACAGCAGGAAGACCAGAAGAAGGACCAGGACAAGAAGAAGGATCCCAAGGAAAACCAGAAGGACCAAAAGGACAAGAAGGATCCAAAGGATTCGCAGGACAAGGACGACAAGTCCGCCCAGAAGCCCCCGTCTCCCAAACCAAACCAGATGGACAAGAACGATGCCGAGCGTCTTCTGAACGCAGCCCAGGCCAAGGAAGGCTCCGACATGAAGAAGCCCAAGACCCCCGGTCAAGGAGTGGGCAATGGCCCGGACTGGTAGGATCGTCCTGGCGTTCCTGGCCTTGGCGGCCCAGCTTCCCGCCAAGGTGCTCAACGCGCAGGCGGGCATCGACGCCCAACGCGTGCGGGTGGGCGAACAGGTGACCGTGACCGTCCAGGCCAGCGTCGATGTACCCCACGGAACCCCCTGGCCGGATCTGGACCTAGCCGAAGGCCTCTCGGTGGTCGGCAAGGATTCGTCGTCGTCCAGCAGTCGATCCATCACCATCGTCAACGGGACGCGCCGCGACGAGAACCTGGTGCACATCCTGTTCCGCTACCGACTGGCGGCCAAGAAGCCCGGAACCTACTCCCTGTCCATCTCGCTTTCCGGCAAACCCCTGGGGCAGGGACAGATCGTGGTCGAGGACGCACCCCAGGACGTGCGCACCACCACGCTTCTGGGGAAGCGTTCGGTGTACGTGGGCCAGCAGCTCCCCTTCACCTGGAGGCTCACGGCCGACCGCCCCTTCGAGGTCCCCAAGTTCCCGGACATCCGCTCGGCGCTGGGCAACGGCTTCTACTCCGAGACCCGCGACTCCCAGCAGCTGGCGGTGAAGCCGGCGACGGAAAACGGCAAACAGGTGGGACGACTGGACATCACGGGGAACCTGTTCCCGTTGCGCTCCGGCCCCCAGAAGATCCCCTCGACGTCGCTCGAATACCGGATCGTGGAGCGCACCGGAGGGATGGACCCCTTCGAGGCCATGCGGCGGGGTCTGGATCCGTTCGAGGCCATGCGCGGCCGCACCAGCGTGATCAACGGGACGGCCCGCACCGAGGAGATCCGCCTGGAGGTCCTTCCGGTTCCGGAATCCGGAAGGCCATCGACCTTCCAGGGCGGCGTGGGCAGTTTCACGCTGCAATCCAAGCTGGAGAAGACCTCGTTGCGCGCGGGCGACGGCACCACCCTGACCATCGTTCTGGAGGGCGACGGCCAGCCCCAGGCGAGCGGGACCCCGGTGTGGGCGCCACCCGCCGGAATCGAAGCCTATCCGCCGCAGGACGAATGGACCCGCACCTGGAGAAACGGCATCCTCTGGACCAAGCTGGTCCGGAAGATCGTCCTGGTCCCGCGCCATGCCGGAAGCACGCCTCTGGACTCGGTGCGGTTCTCGTGGTGGGATCCGGAAGCGAAGAAGTTCCAACAAGCCGCCAACGGCCTTCCCACGCTTGCGGTGGAGGCGGCCGCCGCATCGGCCCTGGACACCACGCAGGCCCGGTTCCGGGGCGGCCAGATGCTCTCCCGTTGGGACCGGCTGTGGATCCTCTTCGGGCAATTCTCCGCGGTGGTGTGGACCCTCGCATTGGTGGGACTGGGTGCATGGCGGCTGGTGGTGTGGTTGCTTCTGCGCCGTTCGGGCGACTACCAGGTCCGCAAGGGCCTTCTGCATCTGGAAAAGCGCCTGGCCAAGGGATCCCCGCAACTGCAATCGCCCCAGAAGACCGCACGCGAACTGCGCACCATCCTGGGGCAGGCCATGGCCTTGCGGCTGGGAGAGGAAGTGCTCGCCTGCACCTCGCAGGAGCTGCCTTCCCTGCTGCAGGAACGCCTCGGTTGGCGGGACGAGGACGCGCAGGCGGTGGGAGCTCTCTCCGAATCCCTCCAGGCCTGCGAATTCGCCGGTCACGAGCTGGATCCCAAGTCCGCCAAGCGGGTGGCCGGGGCCCTGATCCTTCTGCGTCCCCCAAAGAGGTGATCCAGCCTGGTCCCCGGGGGGAATCCGGATCCAGGTGGTGGTGTGCTACCCTTTGGGAACCGCATCCCCCTTTTCCTCCCTATCCAGGAACCTTCCCATGAATCCAGCAACCCTGTCCACGCTCGCCAAGGTCTTCGGCATCCTCGGGACGATCATGGGACTGCCGTTTCTGATCCTCGGGGTGGTCTTCTGGGTGATGGAACGCAACTTCATCCGCGAGGCGGTGGGCGCCCGCGGCGTGGTGGTCGAGGTCCTCCAGGAGCAGAGCACCTCGAGCACCGACGGCACCACCACCACCTACCACTATCCGGTCTTCCAGTACCAGGATGCCTCCGGCGCATCGCACCGCGCGAAATCCAACATGGGAACCGGCAGCGCCAAGGTGCAGGCGGGAGACACCGTGGACATCCTCTACCGCGCAAGCGACGTCGAGAACGTGCGTCTGGCCGGCGATACGGGATTGTTCCTGTTCGCCGGATTGTTCGGCGGCTTCGGGGTCTTCTTCATGACGGGGGGACTTCTTTCCGTGTTCGTCTTCTCGCCCATCATCCTGCGCAAGTCCCGCCCGGCGGCCCAACCGGCCTGACCGCGACGGCCAAGATCCCGGTGGCTGCGCCACCTCCTCAGGGCAGGCATGGGCTCCTCACGACGAACGGAGGATTGCGCCACCGGTGATTTCACAGGCCCTGTCCGGGAAGGAGGGGCGGGGATTCCCCGTCAATGTCCAGGAGGTGCGGCCACCACCGGGTGGCGTCGGATTTCCCGGGTGGCCGATCCATCGCGGGAAACGAACACCACCTCGGAGATCGCCATCCTGCGGAGGGCCGTCTCCAGCGGGAAGACTTCCCGGCCGGATCCGGCGCGGATGGTCCGCGTCCCCTGGGACAGGATCCGTCCGTCCGGATCCACCAGGCGGACCTGGATCCTTCCGTCGGTTGGCGCCTGGAAGGCCACCGTCCAACGGTCGCCTTCCAGGATCGCGCGCGAGCGCAACCGGAAATCGCCCGTCTTCGCGCCCGGCCGCGGAAGGATGGAGCTGGGTGCTTTGTCCAGCGGGGAGATCGTGAACGAACCGCGCGTGTCCAGAGTGGAGGTGTAGGAGATGTTCGCCACGGATCCCTCGCCGACCTGGATCTTCCGCTCCAGGACCTGGAGCTCGATCGAAAAGACCCCGTCCTCGAACCGGATGCTCCGATGGGCCTCTTCGCTGATCCGGATACCCGCCTGGTCGGTGTAGGCGGTATCCCGTTCGTTCAAGACGGAATCCGTCTCCAGGACGACATCGAGGGAGATCTCGTCGGAGGTCTCGTCGTCGATGGAGACCGGCTTGCAGCCATCCTCGCTGTTGCAGTCGGTTCCCGTGGTCTTGGCGTCGCCCTCGATCGCCACTCCCCACAAGGAAAAGGTCCCATGGGGTCGGCGGGAGCCTCCCGGTTCCCGGAAGAACTGGAACGATGCCATCGGCGGGGCGGCCGGGGACGGGCGGGCGGACACCGTCTGGAAGGTCTGGAGTCTGGACCAGGACTGCGGCAACTGCTGGAACCCCCGGGCCAATTCGGATTCCCGATGGAAGCCCTCCACGCGCAGATCCACGGGCGAGACGTCGGATTGGAACAGGGTCGTGGAATCCTTGGCGATGTTCCGCAGGACGCCGCCCACCCGGTAGGTCTCCACGATGTCCTGGTTGGAGTGTCCTCCTTCGGCGATCTGCGAGTAGTTGGATCTCTTCGTTTCTTCGTAGGATCGCAAGGTGATCAGGCTTCCCTGGAGCTTCCAGAGAGTGGAAGGAGTCTCCTGGATCCGGAGGGCGGCGTATCCGGGGTCGCTGGCGGAGGTATGCTCCGAGGCCAAGGTGTACGGGTGGATGGCGGTGAGCAAGGCCTCGGCGGGCTTGTCTCCGGCCGTGAAGGTGAACTTCGCCTTGCCGTCCGCACCGGTGGTCACGCTGGAGGTGGAAACGGTCCCGTTGGTGGCGGTGATCCGGACCGGGCGATTGGCCAGAGGGGAGCTCGCGATGTCGCCGTCGCAATCGTACAGCCACACCTCCACATCCACCGACTCCCCTTCCTTCAAGGTGGTCTTGGCGGGATGCAGTTCTGCAGTGGGACCCAGGGCGTAGGGATCGCCGGAGGCCCGCTTGGATTTCTCGAACGCGCGGATCTTGTCCAGCATGGGCCCCGCGGCCGAAGCCGCCTGCTTCCCGATGGCGATGGGATCGTCGGCGGCGGAAAAGCTCTTGGAGGCGCTGGCCACCACCTCGCGGGTCTTGGACACCTGCAGCTCCACCTTGGCGGTGTACGACCCGTTGGCCCCGTCCACCAGGCCCGTCACCAGGTAGTCTCCTCCGGCAGGTCCGGTGGTGGGCGGAAGATTGCTCCATTCCTCACCGAACGTGAGGGAATGCCCTACCGTGTCGCCCTTGGTGTAGAACGATCCGTCGAGGTGGGTGTAGCATTCCCGCGAGGGGTCGTCGTTGGACAGGTAGCTCTTGACCCCACCGGAGGTCCAGAACAGATCGCGCCACTTCAGGATCTTGGAGGCCAGATCCGGATCGGTGGCGTCCGAAGGCCGCGCGGGAGCCACCCGCAGATCGAACTGCACCACCTGGGGCCGCTGGCACCGATCGCAGGCGGCCGAGGCCAGGGATGCGGTCTGCGCCACCGCGCAGAGAATCGAGACCATTGTCGATCTGGGATCCACGGAAACCTCCCGTTGCCCGCCACTGGGAATCGAGGACGGACTGCGCGGGTGAATCTAGTTCCATCGGAGGACTCGCTCCTCGCCATCCCCCGGAAAATCCGCCGGAGAGGATACGCCCCAATGGCCTCAGAGCTGGGAATCCAGGAACACGCGCCCGATCGCGCCACGCCATCGTTTGGGAACCACCGGTCGGGCCAACTGCGGCACGCGCACCAAACCCGGACGGGAGCTGGCCACGACGGTCCGCATCTCCACCCGGGTCTGGAACAGCGTCCGGATCCGGGCGCGATCCAGGGACATCGCCAGGAGATCGTCCGCGACCGAATCCACCTGGATCCCCTCCCGGGCCAACTCGTGCACGATCCACTTGCGATGGGAGCCCGTGGGCGCACGCAGGGAAGCGTACACCACGAACATGTCCAGGGTGTCGGGGGTATCCACGGTGATCGGCGAATGGATGGCCGGTACCGAGACCACGGATGCCGAATCCGCGGCCCCCTCCCCCGCGACGGCCAGGATCAGGATCCCGATGGCAGACAATATTCGTCCAGCACGGGAAGGGCATCTTCCGCGACATTCCCCACCACCAGGCGACGTCCCCGTGTCTGCCACGAAAGACCACCTGCCGCCGGTATGTTCCCCTTCCGTACGCGAAGACTCCATGGCATCCTTCCCTGGTGCACGATCCGCCGCTGAAGGGTACCAAAGGATCGTGCATCCAACGTGTGGGGGAATCGGATTTGTAACCTGGGTTCGCTTCGAAGTTCCATCCCAGCCCTCCCTTTCTTCCGGGAATCGCCATGCTCTGGCCACTGCTCGCCTCCCTTCTCCTGGCCTCCGATGCCCCACCACCGACCAAAGGCGAGATGCTCCTGGTGTGGAACTCCACCGGCAGCAACCACAACCTCGTGGGCATGGAAGTCGGAGCGGGTTACGGATTCGCCAAGGGCGATCGGAGCACGGAGCTCCTTGGCCTGTTCGGTTCGGTGGAGCCCGGCTGGCGCGGCTGGCGACTGCGCACAGGGATTGGAGCCCTGATGGCGGGCGAAGGTGGGATCGCCGTCTGGCGGATCGGAGTGGTGGGCCTCTCCGATGGATGGTCCACCGATGTTTCCGGATTGGGTCCCGAGCTGACCCTGGGCTACAACCTGATCCTCCTGCGCGCGGGAATGGCCTTTGGCGAGGCAAAACCCGTGCGGTTCCTATGGTCCGCCGGGTTGGGGATCTGAGCCGCCCGGCCGAGACTCGCCTCCCTGGAAGTACTCGAAGGTGCGTTCGGTGAAGTTGGTGGGTCGGTCGTCGATGGCCACCTCCTCGCGGACCCAGTTCCCGCGGGTGTCGTAGGTGAAATCGGTGCGGACCACCCAGCCCGATCCCACTTGGGTTTGCCGGACCAGCCACCCCCGCCGATCGTAGCGGTACGAGGTGGTGTATCTGGATGTGTGGAAGGAGCGAACCTCCAGACGCTCCTCCAGGATCCGGCCCCGGGAGTCGTAGCGGTAGCTCCGGATCTCCTCGAAGGAACCCGCATCGATCGATTTGGACGTGGACCGGATCCGGTTTCCCCTGGCGTCGTAGGTGAAATGCTCTTCCAGGAAGACCGAATCGCCCGACGGCGTGCGGTGGAATCCCGTCATCGACAATTTCCGACCCGAGGAGTCGCGGCGGAACGCGTAGCGGACATCCCGCCCTTGCGGATCCATCAGGAGCTGCTGTTCCTCGTAGCGACCCGATGAATCGAACCGCATGACATAATACGTCGATCCGCCGATCTGGATCCGGATCTGCCTGTGGTCCGGATCGTAGAAGTAGATCCTCCGCTCCATCCGATCGCTGGGCTCATGTCGGGAATCTCTCCGCAGCAGCATGCCGGCCTCGTCGAACAGCCAATCGCGCATAGGCACGCATTCGGACCGTTTCCCCTTCACAACCGTGTAGGAACATTCGGTGGCATGACGGACCGGACCCACCAGCCCCAGATCCTTCCAGTCGGTGACCGGATAGCGGAACCCTTCCCCACAGGCAGCGCCCGCAAGGAACAGGGCCGGGAGACACCACATGGCGATGGGAGACGATCCGCCAGGGAACCTTTCCAACGCATCCATCACAAGCCACCCTTGGTGCAGGGGACCCGCTCGAGGCGTCGCGCCGCGTCCAACCGGAATCGATAGCAGGTGTCGGGATCGACCCCTTTGACATGGAGCATCCGGTCGGAGATCCACTGGTTCCCGACCGCCGAGATCCAATTCCCGCGCAGCAACGTCCGCACCCGGCGGTGGCGGATGTCGAGCTCGCAGACCTCGTGGAACGTGAGCCAGTAGACCCGAAGGGTGGCCGTGTCCAGAAGCGGCTGGATGACGGGCCCACCGAGAAGGGTCCATCCGGTGACCTTCGTGCCAGAGCGGAACCGGAACTCGAGGCCATCGACCTCCAAGGAGGGCGATCCGGTCTGGTCCTTGGAGGCCCGGCCCACGGTCCAACGCTCGACCTCGCAGGTGGAGAGCTCCTTGTACTCCTTGAGCTGGTGGGAATCGTGGGACTGGTGGCAGAACAGGCATCCGAGCAAGGAGAGGATCATCGGGAAACTCCATGGCGCCCACGGAGGGGAATGCGGAGTGTTTCTGGGGACGGAATCATGGCGGTGCCCAACAAGATAGGTGGAGGGCATGCAGGCTGTGGCGTGCCCGGCGCCCTTTTGGCAAATCCACAAAACCGGAGCCTGCAAACCGGCTGAAGAACCTCAAGGCCAGGGCTAGCTTCGAGATCATACTGGTCGCCACCACGGCCGCAACCAAGGATCTCGTATGCGTACTCACCTTCTTCGACTTTCCCTCCTTTCGGGGATCTTCCTGTCCGGGACCGTGAGCGCGGCTCCCTTGGCCAACGGCGCCTCCAAGTTCCTGGGCAACATCACCACCAACGGCCAGGTGCGCTCCGATTTCGGGACGTACTGGAACCAGATCACCGCCGAGAACGAGTGCAAGTGGGGATCCATCGAAGGACGCGAGGGAACCTACAACTTCACCGGATGCAAGAACGCCTACAACTGGGCGAAGAACAACGGTGGACGCTTCAAGTTCCACGCTCTGGTGTGGGGCAGCCAGTATCCGAGCTGGCTGGAGTCCAAGGACCAGGCGGCCACCCTCACGGCCATCACCAAGTGGTTCGACGCCGTCAAGAAGGAGTTCCCCGATCTGGAACAGATCGACGTGGTGAACGAGGCCATCCGCACCGGCAACAACCAGTACCACTCCAACTACCCCAAGACCAAGATCATCCAGGCCCTAGGCGGCGACAACAACGGCGACTACAAGTTCGTGACCACCGCCTTCAAGATGGCCCGCGAGCGCTGGCCCAAGGCCATCCTCATCTACAACGACTACAACACCTTCAGGTGGCAGATCAACGAAGGCATCGACCTGGTCAAGAAGATCAAGGCCGCGGGAGCTCCGGTGGACGCCTACGGCCAGCAGGGCCACGACCTGACCGACATGGACGTCAACACCTTCAAGGCCGCCCTGAAGAAGATCCACGACGGGGTCCAGATGCCTCTGGTGATCACCGAGTACGACATCGGAACCGACAACGACGCCCTCCAGAAGCAGCGCTACGAGGAGCAGATCCCCGAGTTCTGGAACGCCGAATACGTGTACGGCGTCACCCTGTGGGGATACATCTACGGCTCCACCTGGACCACCAACGGCAACTCGGGTATCATCAAGAACGGCTCCGACCGCCCCGCCATGACCTGGCTCAAGCAGTACATGGCCTCCAACAAGGGCAAGAACACCACCGGCATCTTCGGAAACTCCGGCGTGCAGGATTCCAAGACCGCCCTGGTGGAAGGTCCCCAGGACTACCAGGTGTTCGACGTGAAGGGCTCGCCCATCACCTCCTTCCGCGCCAGCGACATGTCCGACCTGCGCACCCAGATGCACTCCTCCAGCCTCAACCGCGGCATCTACGTGGTCCGCGGAAAGACCTCGAGCGAACTGGTCAACATCAATCGTTGATCCTGGCATAGGGATCAGGCACGATCCTACCGAGGCAGGGGTACCCACCCCTGCCTCTTTTCGTTTTTCTCCTCAGCGCCTCAGCGCAGGAACGGGATGGCTCGGGTGGTTTGGCCGTGGCGAACCCAGACCAGGCGGGAGGTCCGCGGAGGTGTCCACAGGAGGTGTCCCCCGCGAGGCGGTTCCAAGCGGGCCAACGTCGCGCCCCGGGCGTCCAGGACGGTGACGGTTTCCGTCGCGCCGTCGATCCGAAGCCCCCCCGCTCCCGCCACCATCCGCAGGGAGGAACGCGGACGGACGCTGCCGGCGGCGACCCCGGTGGATTCCAGCTGGAAGGCGACTCCCGCCGACTTTGGCCCCACCGCCAGCAAGGCGATGTCGTTTCCATGGACATCCAGCCACCGGCCTTGGAAGCTCGTGGTGGTGGACGTCCCGGTGGCGTTCACCTGCACCAGGGCGGTCGGCAGGGCGTTTGCCACGCCCAGGGGGATCGAACGCACCGAGATCTGGTCGATCCAGTAGACGGAATCCGTCCCGTGGAAGTCCAGGCGGGCCTTCGCTTCGGCTTGGGTGGCGCGAAACAGGTGGACATACTCCGTCCAGACGGTGTCCAGCACGATGGTCGGGAGTTCCCCGACTCCGGCGTAGTCGCCCCCGGAACGGCGGACCACCGGATACAGAAGCTGCCCCCACCGCCCCCCTTTGGCCCAGAACGACACGATCCAGGGATCGCCCACTCCGACGGCGAAAGTCTTTCCGGAAAACAGCATGGACCCCTTCTTGGCGGGATCGGCGATCCGCAGGCCGGTGGCCAGGCGCGGATCGTCCGCGATCCGGACCGTCGAGGGGTCGATCGCCCAGTTGCCCACCGCGGTCGCCGCTTGGATCTGGGGCCCCAGGAACGAAGCGGTATCGGAAACCCTCCGACGGCTCCAGGTGGGATCGCCGTCATGTCGGCACGTCACCTGGACCCGCGCATCCGAGCACCGGACATTTTCCAACCAGATTGTGGGCTCCATCGGCTGCGATTGGCCGATGGCGGCACTGAACAGTTCCTGTCTTGGAAGGGACACCAGGGTGTTGGCGACCATCCGGTTGTCCATCATGTCGCCGGGACCGGCGATCCCGTCGTGCTGGAACCGCACCTGCTGTCCGTGGTTGCCGGCCAGGAAATTGCCGACCGCCTCGACGCGCTGGGTGTTGTGGAGGAACAGGCCGCTGGCACCGTTGCCCACGCAGACGTTGGAGTCCACCGAAATGTCGTGCGAGCCGTCGTCGAGGTAGATGCCATGGGCCGACGGCGTGTGCTCCGGCCAACCGGCGCCACCGCCCAGGCCGTCGCGCACCATGTTCCGGCGGATCACGCTGCCTGTCGCGCCAGGGTTTCCGTAGGTTCCGGCGATGGTGTAGATCCCCGCGCAGTCGTCGGTGGTCGAACAGCTTCGGTTCACCACGTTGTCTC
>Ga0116170_10001676_pt1 | contig 22183 bp, 21 predicted proteins | sample AD_JPNHW1_MetaG_FD_89797 | JGI IMG/M metagenome (GOLD analysis project Ga0116170, IMG submission 89797) | Active sludge microbial communities of municipal wastewater-treating anaerobic digesters from Japan - AD_JPNHW1_MetaG | ecosystem: Engineered > Bioreactor > Anaerobic > Digestate | place... | reverse complement strand
TTTCATCTTCGAGAAGGCCTCCTTCATCTCTGCGGTTAATTTCACCATGGTCTTTTCACCCATGTGACCAATGGAATTGCATAATAATATACTTTGGTGTGGCAGGGATCATCAGACCCGAAGCTGGAGGATGACGGCACGCTCCTTCAACCTGATTGCCCATACATCCGCTGCCAGACCGTTACCGCACGGGATACCCGGAAAGAGCCGTGTCCTGAGCTTTTCCCCCGCTTCCTTGCCGGCAGAGCAGAGAATCCGTTTAGCGGTATTATCATCACACCTGTCCTCCGGACAGGTGCGCTGCTCCCCGATCGTTTCTCTTATCATGCCGGCCGCGCAATCATAAAACGTGATGCGCGAGCCGCCTGTAAAAAAGGTCCTCTACTGGTGCGAAGAGTGCAACGTGCCGCTGGTTGCAAAGACCTGTGCGTGCCGGAAGGAGGGGAAACGGATCGAACTCCTCCAGCCCTACGATGTCCGCCCGGCCCTTGCTGCAGATACCGTCCTCATAAGGCGGCTCATAACCGAACGGTTCGGTGCGGTCCCGATCCAGAAGATCCTCCTCCTGAACAAGACCGGCGGGGCGGACCGGGCAGACCTCGTGATCATGAACGGGGAGCGGCTGGGGTGGCTCACGTTCGACCCGGTTACCCGTTTGTTCAGCCTCGATATCGCTCCCGAAGCCCTCCCGTTCCTCATCGGCCATGCAACCAGGGGGATCGTGGACCTTGACCGCGAGACCAGCATCCGGTCCGAGGAAGGCCGTATCGGCGGGAAGCGCCTTAAACTTAAGGAACCGGTGCCTGACGGAACCGTGATCGTGAGATACAAACAGCGCTATGGCACCGGCATGGTCAGGAACGGGTCCGTGAAGGTCAGGGAGCTGATCCCGGTCGTTCCCCGCACGCTGCCGGACCCCGGCTGGGATGTCGCGGTTGAGAAGAACAGGTATCACTTGAAAAACCTTGAGCGGAACGCGATCCGGCTCATCAAACAGCACCTCCATGACCGCCCGACAGCGAACGTCTCGTTCTCCGGGGGAAAGGACAGCACGGCGGTCCTCCATATTGCCCGGAAGGCCGGCGTGACCAGGGCGTTTTTTATCGATACGGGCATCGAGTTTCCCGAGACCCTCGCGTTCGTCCGCTCGCAGGGCGTGGACATCGTCCAGAAGGCCGTGGACTTCTGGCAGGCGGCAGAGAAGGCAGGGCCTCCGGGAAAGGACAGCCGCTGGTGCTGCAAGCTGCTGAAACTGCACCCGCTCAAGCTCTACCTCGCGGATGCCGGCCCCTGCGTCACGGTGCAGGGCAACCGCTGGTACGAGTCGTGGAACCGGGCCGGGCTCGACGAGACCAGCCAGAATCCCGCAAACCCCCTCCAGCTCAATATCTCGCCGATACGGAACTGGCGGGCGCTCGAGGTGTTCCTCTACCTGTGGTGGCAGGGCCTCCCGGTCAACCCGCTCTATGACAAAGGGCTCGAACGGATAGGCTGCTTCCTCTGCCCCGCCATGCTCGAGAGCGAGTACGAGGAACTGAGGACCATCCAGCCGGAAGCTGCGGCGCGATGGACGGCGTTTCTCGAATCCTGGGCTGCAAAAAAAGGGTACCCGGACGGGTTCTCGTCCTGGGGGCTCTGGCGGTGGCGTGCCCTCCCGCCCAAGATGCGGGAGATCTGCCGGCAGAGAGGTGTGGAGATCAACGATGACTATACGCTGAAGACCGGGCCGGCACGCCCGGCCGGTGCAATGGTTGAATTAATTGAGGGAAAAACAATGAAACCGGCAATGGAGAGACAGGCAGGCAGCGGACTGGACGTGCAGGCAGTACGAAAGGACTTCCCGATACTTGGCGACATTATCTATCTCGACAACGCCGCAACGAGTTTCTCCCCGGAACCTGTCGTTCAGGCAATGGTCGATTTCGAGCACAGCTACCGCGCCAACGTGGGACGGGGTGTTCACCGCTTTACCCGGATCGCGAGCCAGCGCTACTGGCACGCCCACGAGAAGGTGGCAGGGTTCATCGGGGCACAGTCGGGTATCACCGTCTTTACCAGGAACACTACCGAGGCGGTAAATATGGTCGCTTACGGGCTCCCGTGGAAAGCCGGCGACCGCGTGGTCACGACCATTCTCGAGCACCACTCCAACCTCCTCCCCTGGCGGAACCTGAAAAAACAGGGGGTGGAAGTCGATAGTATCGGGATTAATCCCGATTACTCGCTGGACCTTGCTGCGCTGGAAAATGCCATCACTCCCTCAACCCGGCTCGTCGCGGTGACCCATGCCTCGAACGTCCTGGGGGTCGTCATACCGGTCCAAGAGATCGCCCGGATCTGCCGCGAGCACGATGTCCTGCTCCTTGTCGACGGCGCCCAGTCCGTACCGCACATGCCGGTCGATATCTCCCGTATCGGGTGCGACTTTTTTGCATTTTCCGGCCACAAGATGCTCGGCCCGACCGGCACCGGCGTCCTCTGGATGAAAGAGCCCTGCCTTGAGCCTTTCCTTCTCGGCGGAGGTATGGTGGATACCATGACGGAGAGCGGGTATACCGCCGCGGAAGGGTACCAGAAGTACGAGGCCGGCACTCCCAATATTGCCGGCGGTATCGGTCTTGGCGCTGCCGCGGACTACCTCACCGGCCTCGGCATGGAAAATATCCGGAGCCATGAGGAACGTCTCACGTCCCGGCTCATCGGCGGTCTGCAGAGGATCCCGGGGGTGCACGTCTATGCGCCGGAGAAACCTGTCCCCCGCATCGGCGTGGTCTCGTTCACGGTTGACGGGTTCCACCCGCACGAGGTTGCCCAGCTGCTGGACGAGTCCGCCGAGATCCTCGTCCGCTCCGGCCACCACTGCTGCCAGCCGCTTGTGGAACGGCTCGGGCTTCCTGACGGCACGGTCCGGGCAAGCCTCGGCCTCTACAATACGGAAGACGAGGTCGATATGCTGGTGGCGACCGTCGAAGAACTCACCAGGTAAGCCGGGCACCCGGCGCCTGCCGTCCGTGATGAGATCCTCCTTTGGACCGGATGCTCCCGGTATCCAGACGATTCAGACGGGAAGAGGGAGGGAGCTGGCTTCCAGCTCCGCCTCGATCTCCCGGATCGTCTCCCGTTTTGCTTTTGTCGAAGGCCCCGCGGGAACAGCTTTGCAGCCGGATGCGGGAGAGACTGATTCCGTAAATGTCCCGATCTCGCGTGCGATCCGGATCGCGTCCTCCTTGTCGAACCCGATGAGGGGGCGGTAGATCGGGACTTCTGATGCTGCATCGGTGAGGACAAGGAGATTGTCCAGCGTCTGGCTTGCCACCTGCCCGAGGGACTCCCCGGTAACGATACCCTTTGCACCGTTTTTAAGGGCAAAGGCTGTTGCCACCCGGTACATCCTGCGCTTACAGAAGATGCAGGTATACTTTTCGCAATGCCGCCGGACCAGTTCCTGCTTTGCCGATGCCAGATAAGAGTCATGGATAACGGTCAGTTTTATCCCGGGCTGGTACTGTGCCAGTACTTCGACAACCCGCTCTGCCCGGGCAATGGTCGTATCATCGAGAAAGGTATCCAGTGCGATAAATACGGGCAGGATCCGGCAGCCCCGCTTCATCATCATCCACGCGGCAACTGGTGAATCGATACCGCCGGACACGAGCGCTACCAGTGTGCCCTCGACCCCCAGCGGGAGTCCCCCCACCGATTTTATCACCGTATCGTAGAGATACGCCTCGTTTGCCCGGATCTCGATATGGATCTCCTTGTCCGGAGTGGCGAGATTTACTTTGAGGTGAGGGAATTTTCTGCGCAGGAGGTCGCCGTATTCGATTGCTTTGTCATTCGAAGAAAAATCGTGGGTGCCAACCCGCTTCATCCTGATCGCAAAGGTCTTCGCTTTCTCAATCCCATGACGGCGGCAATAGTCGGGCAGGAATGTTTCGATCTCGTCGAGCCGGATATGCTCGGCTTCCGAGAAGGAAACGATCCCGAAGATGTTTTTTAAAAGATCGGGTTTCACCTCCGCGTCAAGCCAGATTCGTCCCCGCTCGTTTCTCACGTGGACACCCGGCATTACTTCGCGGATGTTTGCGATCAGGGCATTCTCCCACTGCCGGCGCACGGGATCGGATTTTAAGAATAGTTCAGAGTACCGGACAAGCCATTGTTTTTTCATACGGGGGGGTCACCAGAATTTATTTTTTCTTCCGGGCTGTTTTCCGGACGCGGGCTGCTTCATCCGCATCTTCAATCGCAAGGAGATACGTCCCGTGGCAGGGCTTGGTATAGGGAAATACGATCTTCGTGCTGTCGATACCAAGGGCAATCGGGGGAAGGCCGACGATATATTCATCGAAGAGTCTGTAACCGGGATCGACATACCAGAATTCCAAAAAATTGTTCTCCACGTACTCGCGGCACTCCCGAAACGATGCCCCCAGAGGGAGGATCATCTCGTAGTTCAGGTTCTCTATGCAGCCCATCCGAACACCTCATCGATCTTCTTTCTGAGCTGCATCGGGTTGTGAACGGCTTTGTCGATAATTTTCTCGCAGGGGAAATTGATCTCATCTGCAAGGGGCCCGGGATCTTTTCCAAAGACAATCACGACCAGTCTTCGTTCCGGCAACAGGTGGCGCATCGTTGCCGCATAGGCAATCGCCGCATCGTTGTGCGCAAAGACCACGCAGAGATCGCAGTCCCTTTTTTTCCCGACAACTTCAGCGATACACTTCTCAAATACCATCGTATCCGTGACATAGTGCTTTTCGGGGTCCGAAACCTTCAGGAGGCTGAGGACGGAAGGATTCCCCGCGATAAGAACGCCTGCACCCCGCATTCTCAGGTTGTGTGCTACGTGAAACGCGAGCGCCTGTTGTGCCGGTGCTTCCGGGCACCCGAGTACGATTAACGTTCTGTCCGGTGTTGCTGGTATATCGGTCATCATCTCTCTCCGGTTACTCCGGTTTTACCGGGACGGGTTTTTTGCTTGCAGCTGCCTGCCGGCAGACCTGCACCGCATCCGCTTCCCTGGACGGGTGATGGCAGTACGGGCAGGTGAAATCGCATCCGGTGTCTTCGTACGGGCAGAGGGTCATGGAGAGGATCCTCACGGGTTTCCTCTCCCTACGAGCACGCTGATCGCGTCCGCCGTAATGAGCCCGATCACGTGCTGGTCCGGATCAATGACCGGCAGTGCCGATATGGCATGTTCTTCCATCTTCCTTGCCGCGTCCTCGATGGGTTCATCCGGGGAGGTCGTCATCACTTCCCGGGACATGATCTCGTCCAGCCAGAGGAAGCTTTTGGCAACCGCCTTGGCAATATCCCACGACGTGACGATTCCCACGAGCCGGCCATTGCCGGAAAGTACCGGCAGGTGGTTCAGGCCCTGGCTGACCATCCGCCGGGCGGTAACGGCAATCGTGGTCCCTTCCTCGATGGTCTCGACGTCCGTGATCATGACGTCCCGGACAACGGTGCGGGAGAGGAACCTGCCCACAAGGTAATTGATCTGGCCGGACTCGATCAGGAATGCATCGTGCCCGTAATTCGACCGGATCTCGCTGTAGTGGATCTCTGCCTCGTTCGCTGTCAGGGCCGAGACAATCTCCTGCGACTGGTAGGACGGGTAGAGCCAGTCGGACGAGACCGAGATGACAAGGAACGCTGCCTTCACGCCGGCAAGACCCGTCGTGAGCGATCCGTCCTTTGTCAGGTCGAAGTAGTCGATGGCTTTCGTGATGTAGAGGTACGAGTTGGCGTCGAACCTTTTTGTGAAGGTATCGCCCTGGTGGTGGAGGTAACTCTCGATCCTGAAGTCGGTGGAGAAGTCAAACCCGATCCGGTCCTTTCCCTGCAGCGCCCTGCCGAACTTCTCGTGCATGGACTCGTTCGAGAGGTAGGTGATATGGCCTACCATCCGTGCGAGGGCGAGGCCGTGGCTCGGGAGGGTCTTCCCGTAATAATCGCCATTGTTCCAGTGGGGATCGGAGATGATCGCATTCCTGCCCACCTCGTTGAACGCGATCTGCTGGGGTGTCGAGTACCCGGTTGCTGCTATAACGACGGCTTTCTTCATGAGGGTGGGGTAATCGACCGTCCACTGCAGGACCTGCATGCCACCCATGGAACCGCCCACGACCGCGTAGAGCTGGCTGATTCTCAGGTGATCGATAAGGATTTTCTGGGCATTCACCATGTCCCGGATCGTGATGACCGGGAACTTCGCTCCATAAGGTTTCCCGGTTGCCGGGTTGGTGGATGCCGGGCCGGTCGAGCCCTTGCACCCGCCGATGACATTCGAGCAGATCACATAGTACCGGTCGGTATCCAGCGCCTTGCCGGGACCGATGATCCCATCCCACCAGCCGGCCTTATCGTCACCGTCATGGAACCCGGCAACATGGGCATCGCCGGAGAGGGCATGGCAGACAAGGATGGCATTGCTCTTCTCGCGGTTGAGTTTTCCGTATGTTTCAAACGCAAGGGTAAGAGAAGGAAGCGTCTCCCCGCTCTCCAGAGGGAGGGGGGAGGGATGCTGATACGTCCGGGTTTTCACCATTCCAACGGATCCTTTGATCATCGGCAAGCACCTTTTCGGATCGCTCCGGGTTTCGCTCTGCAGTCCCGGATGTCCCTGAATGCTGCAGCGATACCGGGATGCACAGGATTCATTTTTCTCTCCTTGGGATTATACCGCGTCCAGCGCCTGTTTTAAGTCTGCGATAATATCCTCGATGTCCTCTGTCCCGATGGAGAGCCGCACTGCATCCGGCGTAACGCCGGTCTTCTTCTGCTCTTCGACCGTCAGCTGCTGGTGGGTTGTGGAGGCGGGGTGGATAACAAGACTCTTGGAGTCCCCGATGTTGGCAAGGTTGCTGAAGAGCGTGAGATTGTCGATGAATTTCCTTGACGTCGTTTCCCCGCCTTGTATACCGACACCCACGAGGGGACCAAATCCCCCGGTCAGGTATTTCTTCGTCAGCTCATGGTTCGGATTGTCGGGGAGTCCCGGGTAGTTTACCCATGCCACTTTCGGGTGTGTTCTCAGGAACTGGGCCACGGCCAGGGCATTCTCAGAGTGCCGGGGGACCCGGAGGTGGAGCGTCTCGAGGCCGATGAGGAAGAGCCAGGCATTGAACGGGCTGAGGACAGCCCCGGTATCTCTCATGAGCGAGACACGGATCTTGAAGACGAAGGCAACGTTGCCAAGACCGGGGAAGTTCCCGAACGTGTCCCAGTATTTCAGGCCATGATAACTCGGATCGGGTTCGGTGAATTCCGTAAACCTGCCATTGTTCCACGCGAACTTCCCGGAATCGACGATGACCCCGCCGACAGAGTTTCCATGGCCGCCGATGTACTTGGTGGCCGAGTGGACCACGATATCTGCACCATGGTCGATAGGTCGGACAAGCCCGACTCCGGTCGTGTTATCCACGATGAAAGGAATGCCGGCATCGTGGGCGATCTCTGAGATCTTCTCGAAGTCGGGGACATCCAGTTTCGGGTTGCCGACCGTCTCGGCATAAATTGCCCTTGTTTTACTGGTGATCGCATTCTTGAACGCTTCCGGTTTCGTTGAGTCCACAAACACGACATGCCGCCCGAACTTCGGGAGGGTGTAGTGGAAGAACTCGTACGTGCCCCCGTACAGGTTGTCGGCGGAGACGATCTCGTCGCCCGGCCGGGTGATGTTCAGGATCGCATACGTTATGGCTGCCGCTCCTGATGCGGTCGCGATGGCACCCGTACCGCCCTCGATAGCGGCGATCCGTTTCTCGAACACGTCGGTGGTCGGGTTCATGAGCCGGGTATAAATGTTCCCGAGCTCCTTGAGCCCGAAGAGGTTGGCTGCGTGTTCCGTGTTTTTGAACACGTAGGATGATGTCTGGTAGAGCGGTACTGTTCTTGAACCGGTGGTCGGATCGGGTACCTGCCCTGCATGGAGGGAGGTTGTTCCAAGATTGAATTTCTTTTTTGTCATGGGGGGTTCCTTGTCTGGTTTCTTTTGGGGATATTCTCTGGTATCTTCGGATTATTGTTCCACGGCCAGGCCGTGTTTTTTTGCAATTTCGGTAAAGGCGTCGGCAAGGTACTGGATCTTCCTGTCCGGGAGGCCGTAGGTGTTCAGCTTCCAGGTCCGGGTTGCGCCTGCAAACTCGCCAACGATCCCCCGGGACGAGAGCTCGTCACTCAGGTAAAACCCGCGACGCTTGTGCATCTGGGCAACCGTGTCGAAACTTCCGGTTGTGTCGACTTTTGTCAGGGTGTGTTTCCGGGGATACTCGGACAGCACCCTGCTGCCGGTGATCTTCAGGAGCCTGCCGATGAACTCATTGGATCTCTTCACTTCATCCTCCCAGATCAGGGTACGGGCTTTGACCGTGGGGAACGATGCCATCATGGACAGCAGTGTCCCGCCCATCAGCGTGCAGCCGAGCATCTCGACCTCCTTGATACCGAATTTGCGCCGGGTGAGATCTCCGACCATTGCGGTGGTGCGGAGGGCTCTGGGTAACCATTCATCGGTCATCGCCAGTACTCCGGACGGCGCGACCGATGCCATACTCTTATGTCCGGAGCCGACAACAAAGTCGGCCCCGATTGCCTTGCCGTCGACCGGCATCACGCCGACCGTGTAGGCGCCGTTGTAGAGGAACGGGATGTCGTACTGATGGGCGACCTTCCCGATCTCTTTGATCTCGTGCACGTTGGCGAACTGGTAGTCGAAGTGGTCGATCATCACGAGCACGGGAAGTTTTCCGGTCTCCCGCTTGACCTCCTCGATCTTCTGTGCCGTTGCTTCGCCGGTAACGATATTCTTCGCATTCAGTGGCACTTCCTTCACCACACCTCCCGCGTTCTCTACGGAGAGGAACTCGGTATAGTGGGCGAGTGCGGAGACGATCACGCTGTCACCCTTGTTGACGAGGGTATTTGTTACTGCCTGGAATCCACGGCGTGCCCCGGGAACAACCCGGGCATGGTCCATGTTCACGAATTTTGCAAGATCTGCATGGAACTCCGCGATGCCCGGCTTTGAGATCTTGTCGAGCCGGAACGGCTTGCGGCAGGCGTCACACGTTGAGTACCCGTCGCCATAGGAGATGAGGGCCTTCCTCGCCTCCGTGGTCAGCCGCCCTGCTGCCTGGATCGGCTGGATGTTGATGGACTGCTCTTCCCTTGTTCTCAGGTCGATGGTGCCGGCAATCTTGGTCACCTTCGGAGTGCCGGTGCCTGCCTCGAGGTCCGCGAGGATTGCCTTCACTTCGGCGATCTTCTGCCGGAATGCTGCCTCCTCTTCCGGATCGAAACCGGTCGGGAGCGACTCGCGGAAGAGCCCCCTGACCTCTTCGAGCGCGAAGAGTGCTTCGAATGTCTTCTGGATCCTGATACTCATGGCTTATCACCTTTCGAATCCGAAGAAGTGCCGTACACTTCTTCTCGTCGTCGAGGTTCTGATAAACCTCTCCGAGAAGCCAGCGCCCGGAATTGAACCGGGGTGTAGTTGATCTGCAGTCAACCGCGTAACCACTCCGCCACACTGGCATACTACCCGTATTCACGATTGTGAATCTTACCATACTAAATAACAATTGTGAATATTTATAGATTCCGGCATCGGCTGGATTTTCCCAAACCCGATTTACCGTCGTTTGTGGGTAAACTTACCGAAAAAAGGTATGAGCGATAATGATAATGCACGCGCTTTTGTTATTCTTTAGGGTAATAAAAGGGGTCCCCCGGAATAAAAAATGCCTGCATTCCGAAAACCCGGGCAGGAACCATCCCACCGGGTGTCGGATACAGGATAGTCATCATACCCTACAGATCTGACTTCCGGTAACGGTTCTGTAGCAGGACAAATACTGCAGGTTAACGATATACGGTAGTCATGGAATACTGCGATCGCATTGGCCATTGCATGGCAAAGTCAGTATTCCCGGTTGTGCAACGGGCGGGTATGCGCAGCGTTGTGCTGTCCGTATTGATTTTGTCGCGGTTCGTTCTCCAGACGGAACCGGAAACAGCTGACAGAAGGTGGAGGATTCCCGCGGGAAGACCCGAAGTTATAAGAGCCTCTGTCGTACCCCGGCCGTTTCGTTCTGGCAGGTGGTCCCCCTGCGCCTTTTCTGCACGAGCAGATACGGTCAGGATCAGGGTCAGTATCCCGATGATGATCGTGAAAACCGCAAGGTCTTTTCGTTGTGTTCTCATATGCGATTTCTTGTTCACTTAAGTGAACGGAAATCATGAGACCACTGAATATTTCAATTCAGCAATACCGTCAAAAATTGCCCCCTGCTGCTGAAAACAGAATGCTTCCGGGAGGTATTGAGATCATTCCGGCCCGGAGAGAAGAGGCCATGCAATCCTGGGGTGAGCGACACGGTTCCGGCTCGGGATACCGAAATACTTAACAATTGTGAAGTTTCATCAGGTAATGGTGATCCACTATGAGGGATCGTTTTTGTTGTAACTACAAACGGAACTAACACAACGACAGCACGGATCGGGCACCTGCCGCCATCGGCAAAGCTCGTGTATAAAGTGCTGGAATCGGGCGGTCAGCTGACACAAAAAGACCTGATCCGGGAGACCTTATTGCCGTCCCGCACCGTGCGCTATGCGCTGGGGCGGCTGAAAAAAGAGCAGTTCCTCACCGAACGGATGTTTTTTGTGGACGCCCGGCAGAGCCTTTACGAACTGAACCCGGAAAAACCCGGGGAAGTTCCGGTATGAACCGCTCCCGTGCATATCCGGCAGGGAAATCCTGCCCGGTAATTTTCATCATATCCCGTTTACCGGACGGGATGTGCTGGCAGGCCGCAGGAGAAACAGACCGGCACCGCCTCACTTCTTTTTCCGGCTATGCATCCCGGCCCGTATCGGGCACCCCGGCACATCCTCTCCGCCGCGTTCCGAGACCCAGACCAGCATCGGGATCAGGTATTCCCGGAATTCCCAGCCGTCCGGCGTGAGCGAGTATTTTGTGGCGGGGGGAGAGGTCAACAGCACCCTTTTGTGCACGAGCCCGATCCGTTCCAGGTTCTTCAGGGTATCCGAGAGGGGTTTCGGGCTGATGGCAGCGAGCTCCTTTTTCAGTTCATTGAACCCCTTCTCGCCCTCGTTCCCGAGGATCGCGATGATCAGGAGCGCCCACTTCTTTGCCACGACATCGAGGATGCCTGACAGGGGGCAGAAACAGATATCGTTGTGATCGGCCGGCGGTTTCTTCATGGATACTACCTATCCTGCAGGATACGTTTCCGTTCTTTAACTATTAAAAAAATACTACCTGCCAATGCATAACCAGGTACCAGCCGATCGGGAGATGAAGGAGGATCGCCTGCCAAAGAGATCGCTCGCGATCGCCATAGCGCTCACAACGGTCATCTTCCTTGCCGAAGTTGCCGGGGGGCTGCTGTCGGGATCCCTCGCGCTCCTCGGCGATGCTGCGCACATGCTGCAGGACGTTGCCGCGCTCCTCCTCTCCCTCTGCGCAATCATCATTGCCGAGAGACTGCCGACCCCCCGGCGGACATTCGGTTACCACCGCGTGGAGATTGGGGCGGCGATCTTCAACGGTATCGTCCTCATCGGGGTCAGCGTTGTTATCGTCTACGAAGCGCTTGCCCGCTTCTCCCGTCCCGGCCAGATAAACAGCACGGTTATGTTCAGCATTGCTGCTGCCGGACTTGCCGCCAACCTTGTTTGCCTGTACGTTCTCCATGGGAGCCATGACCTGAACGTGAAAGGCGCGTTCCTGCACGTGCTGGGGGATACCCTGTCGTCGGTTGCGGTGATCGCGGCGGCGCTCTGGATCGCATTCACCGGCCAGACCATCGTCGATCCTCTTCTCAGTATCGCGATTGCCCTCCTGATCCTGGTCTCATCGTTCCCGCTGCTGCGGGACGCCTGCTCTGTCCTCCTCCAGTTCGCGCCCCGCGATGTCGATACGGAGGATGTGATACGGGAGATTGAATCCGTTGACGGTGTCGACGGGGTCCACAACGTCCACCTCTGGAGCCTCTGCTCGAACATCAACGTGCTCGATGCGCATGTCTGGTCCTGCGAGACCGATACGCACCGGCTGGAAGAGATCAAAACGGCAATAAAACACCGGCTGATAAAGTACCGTATCGGGCACTCGGCGCTGGAGTTCGAATGCCGCGCGTGCGGGGACTGCCGGATCGTTTGGGAACTGCGGGACTGATCGGGGCAGGATGAGTATGAGAAAGAACACACAAAAAACCGGCAAGAAAATGCCCGGCCCGGGGGGATGGGGCCGAAAGGGACCCGGCGACTCCGGTGCCATTCCTTTTCATCTTCTCAATTTCAGGTGATAGTTCCGTTGCCGTGCAATTTCATCCAGGAGGGCATGAAGGACCCGTGATTTCTCTTTGATCTCCCCTCCCATGGAATGCTTCCTGGCTTCGGACAATGCCGCTTCCAATTCATTAATTTCCATAACGGTCGCGGCAATGCAATAGAAGCTTTTTGAACGTCCTTCATTGAATTCCCCCAGCATCTCCCTGAGCAGGTGGTTACGGGTTTTTTGCGTTTTTTCGAACTCCTCCACCCCGTTCTTCCGGACAAATGCGATATCATCCTCAAGTTTCTGGTAACACTTGAAGGAATCAATGTTTTTTGCGAGTTCCCGGTGCCGTGCCCATTTTTCACAGGTTTCACTTTCCCTGCAATCCCAGCAGAATTCAATGCCTTTGTTCTTCAGGGCACACGTGATGAACGGGCAGCCGGCACCGGTCCGGGATTCGGTCTTACATCCCCCGCACCTGCTTACACAGTCAGCATGGTACCGGGGGCAGAGCCTGCAGGAAAGCCCGCAGATGCCGATTTCGGGGTATTGTATTTCCATGGGTATCCCTTTACCCTACTATCACCCGGTATTTCCATAATAATAATGACTCATACAGGGAGCGAAAGTAATTCTCAGAAAAAAGTCTGCGATTTCAGCGGATGGATACCGGAACGATACAAAGATTACCGGATACCGGGAAGAGAATGGCAGGGGGGTTCTCCCCCCAGTATCTGGTGAAGAACCCTGAAGAATTCTCCTCCTGCCCCGGGAAGGGAGGGGTTTTCCTGATCCCCGACGGACGGCAGGGTGGCAGACGCCGGCCTTCCGGCCCAATAACCTGCATTGTTCGCGGGACCTGCCATGCCCTGGCGATCCGTACTACCCTGTCCGGGCCGGTCCCTGCTCCGGCCCGAGCCCGGCCATGGCGATACAGAAGTTCCGGATGAATTTCCTCACCTGCCCCCGCTTCCCGATCGCCGCACCCACAGAGTACGGGAATTTCCGGCACTCCGGTTATCGCGATAAAAAAGAGTACCGGAAGATATAACGGTCGATACATCCGGATATTCCATCATGAAGCGGATGATTTTTATCAGTATCCTCTTCGTTTCTCTTGTCCTTGCAACGGGCTGTATCTCTCAGGTTGCCGGTCCGTCGCCGACATCCGGCGCTTTGCCGGGCACCCTCGGGGGATCGTCCGTTCCTCCCGGGGGATCGGCACTGGCAATCGCGTTTAAAACCGATGAGATTTCAACGGCCTCCCCCGGGGCAAAGGAACTGTTCCTCAAAGGACTGGCGTACTCGACGCAGTATGCCCGCTACAACGAGTCGCTGGCGTTTTTTGATGCAGCGCTTGCAATCGATCAGAATTTTACCGAGGCATGGGTTGCCCGGGGAGTTGCCCTGCACAATATGAAGCGCTACGATGAAGCGATCAAAAATTATGATATGGCACTTGCCATCAACCCGGACGATGCGGGGACCTGGTCTGTGAAGGCAATTACCCTCAGGGACTGGGGAAAGCATAAGGAGGCTGCGGAATGTAACCGGAGAGCGGGCGAGCTTGATCCCCGGTACGGGAACGACCCGCGGGCAGCAGTCAGCCCGGTCCCGACACAATCCTGCGATAGTTCCCTGCCTCCGGTCCCTGCAGGCGGGGATGTATACCTTGGTGAGAGTTGTCTTGACGTGAGCGCCGGCGTATCATCCGGGCAGGTTATCTCCTGGTATAAAAACGGGCGGAACACCGGGAATGACACTCCCGATGAACAACGAATCGTTGCCGATTCCGTGCAATTCTTTGTAAACCCCGATGATTTTCTCGGATGTGAGGGAAACTGGTATGCCGGGACCACGGATCAGATTGCCTTCGTGGTTAACGTTCCCGTCCTTGACGTTGATCCCACCGCAGCAAGATGAGAGTCACCACCTCCCTGTAATCACCCCGGCAATCTGCGGAACTGTCACCGGGTCCACGACCTGTGCCGGCACGAAGCCGGCCAGCACCCTGTAAAAAAGTTATTTTTCCCTGATAAATCCCCAGACTTCCCTGAAGGATACCCGTTTTCCCGTGGTCAGCATCCCCATCCGGAAGATCCGTGCTGCAAGCCTTGTCAGGACGACAATGGCAATGACAAGGATGGCGATACTCGCACCAATCTCGTACAGCGGAACCGTCACGAGCGAGAGCCTGACCATGGCGATGAACGGCGCAGTGTACGGGAAATATGTGAGGATCTGCATCAGGAGGGAATTTGGATCCTGTAAGAGGAACTGGAGGAAAACGAGCGGGAAGACGGCAAACATCGAGAAGACTGCCGAGACCTGCTGGGCTTCCCTGACCGAGGGTGCGAGGGATGCAGTGCAGGCGATCGAGACCGAGAACAGGAAGTACCCGAGAACAAAGTAGACGATCGCAAGACACGCGAGCCCGGTCACCTGGATCTCTGAGAAGAAGGAGGCAAACGGGCTTGCAGCGATCACGGTAAGGCCGATCGCGACCCAGACTGCGATCTGGAGCAGGCCCACCCCAGCATACCCGAGGATCTTTCCAGCGAGCAGTTCCTCGGCAGAGCAGTGGGAGAGCAGGAACTCGCCCCTCCGGCTCTCCTTTTCCTCCCCGATCCCCTGCATCAGGTAACCGGACGAGGTGAGGATCCCGATGGCAAGGACCATCGTGAGGGCAAACGGCAGCACGAAGCCGGCGAGCTTCTGGTCGCCTTTGGGATTGCCCGCTTCATCGAGGACGATCACCGTGGGGGACACCGGGGAGAGGATCTGCTGTGCAGCCTGGTCGGACACGTTCTCGTGCCGCAGGAGGTTCCTTGTCATGAACTCCTGCACCGCCTGGCTGGAGCCCGCCGACCCGAGCAGGGAATTGTCCATCGTGTAGACCGTGACCGTGCCGGTCCTGATATACTCCGGAGGCACGATCAGCAGGCTGTCGATATCCCCCTTCACCAGTGCCGCTTTGCCGGATCCGATATCGGGATACGGGACAAAGCCGGGCGCAGCCTGGATAACCCCGGCAGCATCGACATACCCGGTTGCCTGGTCCGCTGCCCCCGTGCCGATACCGGTACCGGTATACAGGGTGAGCCCGATGACAAAGAGCATCAGCGCGGGGAGCCCGAGGGTGCCGAGGATGAACCCCTTGCGCCGTACGGTCTTGAGAAATTCGAATTTTGCTACCACCAGGGATTTTGCCCTCATTTCCTGCACACCTCGAGGAATATCTCGTTCATGGACCGCTGCTTTACCTCGAACTTTCTCACGGTGACGCTTGCGGCAAGGCTTTTTAGGATGGCCTGGGTGTCGGCATCCTTTTCCACGATCAGCTCCGCGGCATTGCCGGAGTCGTTGATACCCAGGATATGGTCGATATGCGGGAGCCGGCCTTCGTACCGGACCTCGACCGACAGGCCGAACTGCTTGCGGATCGCATCAAGGCTGCCGTAGAGCACCATCTTCCCGTTGTTGAGCATCAGGATCCGGTCGCACATCCGTTCCACCTCGTCCATCTGGTGCGTGCTCATGATAACGGTCGTGCCCCTGTCGCGCAGGTCAAGGAGAATATCCTTGAGGGTTTTTATGTTGAGCGGGTCGAGCCCCGAGAACGGCTCGTCGAGGATGAGGAGATCCGGCTCATGGATGACCGCGAGGATGAACTGGAGCCTGCGGTGCATGCCCTTGCTCAGTTCCTGGATCTTTTTGTTCCGGTATGCCACAAGATCCAGTCTCTCCAGCCACTCGCCCGTCTTTTTGTCGATCGCATCCACGTGCTTGAGCTGTGCAAAATACCGGATGCATTCCGCGACCGGGATCTCCTTGTCCAGGCTCCCTTCCTCGGGCAGGTAGCCGATGACGTCCTTGATGTCGTCGGAGAATGTCCTGCCGAAGAGCACAATCGTCCCGGCATCGGGCCGGAAGATATCGAGGATGGTCCGTATGAGCGTGGTCTTGCCGGCACCGTTGGGGCCCAGGAGGCCGAACACCTCGCCCCGGTTGACGGTAAACCCGATGTCATCGAGGACATTCCTGCCGTCAAAGGTCTTGGTAAGGTGTTCAACGTTCAGGACGTTCCCCTCACTGTCTTTTTTTGGATCGCCCGTTGTCATGCGTACTCACTCCCTGTCTGTTTTCCTTCGAAGACCGGGGGCAGGGTTCCGGTCTTTCCATAAAAATAGAGACCGGTGATCGTGATCCCCATGACGGTTGAACTGATAAAGATCAGAAGGAGCATCACGAGCATAGAGGCCCCGACAACGGCACCTGCTGCCAAAGCACTGCCCGAAGAAAATCCAACCACCACCAGGGGGATTAAGGACGTTACCACGACGATAACCAGGATCAGGACATAGAGGATAAAACAGACAATGGTCTCTGCCCACACCCTCCTCAGCAGGGATAACGATCCCGGGACCGCGGTTGCCAGGCCAACGCCGGCAAGGACGAGAAGCGGGATGACAAACAGGGTAAGGATATTGATGCATGCCGTGACGGCGATGATCCCGTAGATCATGCCGAGGTTTCCGGGTGCACTCGTCATCGCGGGAGGGGTCATGAAGAACGAGACCAGCGTCCCGACGAGTGCCCAGACTGCCGCCCAGCAGAAGAGAGGGTAAAGGTAGTGCCGTGCCTGTACCAGCCCGTTTGTGACGGTCGCGGTCCGGCCGGAACTGATACCGGAAACACACACGATCAGCGCTGCCAGGATATAGTACGTGAGGAGGGTACTGAAAAGGCCGGTGATGAACGTCAGGGCAACCCAGGGCAGCGAACCATGCCGGATCACTACGGAACCAGCGGCGGTTGCTAGGTCTGTTCCTAAAAACAGTGCGGTGCCCGAGATGAACTGGAGATACAGGGTCGCAACGAGACTGGAGATCATCACGAGGCCCGTCAGGAGCGGGAACCAGAGCAGCTGCCGGTTCCTGAACAGGAGCCGTATGCTTCCCGTGGTCAGCATGAGCCCGCGGCCGATGCTTCCTGCTCCCCCTGCTCCGCCATCCGGCTGTGCGGGGTTGACGGTCACCGGCAGTGCTGCGGTCCCGCGTGCTGCTGTGCGTAAAGACCGTGCATCAGCATTCGGGCACCACGCAAGGTACTTCCGGATTGCCTGTGCAACGTGCATGCTCAGACCGCCCCCCTGCGCCACCGGATCAGTCTTTCAGACACCGTCCCGGGATCGTCGACATACAACCCGACGATTTTTTTGTCGGTGGTGCAAATCGCGAACACATCGGGATAGCGGGACCTGATATACCCGTGGTAGAACACCAGCACGAAAAACACGACAACCGCAAGCTGGTACGCCATAAACAGGGTGAAGGAGAGGGGGGAAATCAGCCGGGAAAGGGAGTGGAAGTACCCGCCCGACAGGACAAGGGGGATGATCCCGGCAAGAAAGATCACCATCGCCCCCCAAAAAAGCCACCGGTGCGAATGGTGGATATTTTTTCGGACCTCCAGGGCTGTTATCGTCTCGTACGGGATGATGACCGGCCAGGAGAGAGGCCGCCGGACAACGATTGCCCCCGGGGCAAATGCAACGGTCGCCTTTTTGATATCCTGGTGAAGCATCCGCAGACCCACGCCGAGAACGAAGAGGATCAGCACCACTAACCCGGGGACGGACCAGCTCTCAAAGAGGCCGTATCGCATGAAAGCGACCAGTCCCGCGATGGTACCGGCAAGGATCAGGGTAAAGAGTTTGATCGAGATTCCGGTTGAGCCGTAATCCAGGATCACATCCTGTATCGCATATCCCCCTTCAACGGGAAGTGCCGGCGATACCGGGTTGCTTTCCAGAAAGGGCAGGGGGCACGCAGCCGCAGTCCTGTCCGGGCACCAGCCCAGCCGGGTCCGGATTACTTGAGAAATACTGAATGTCATATCATCGCCTTGACTTTGGTGAAAAGTTCTTCTGCCATCTTCGTCGGGTCGGCGCTCTTCTCGATCCTGATGCCGAGCTCGGCTGCATAGTCCCAGAGCAGTTCTATGCACTCGGTGTACCGCGGGCACGCGGCGCAATCGCCTTCATGGTCGTACCATACCTGGACCCCGTGCTTTTCCGAGATGAAGATGAGTGCCGGGATCTGGAGCGGTACCGACAGCCCGAGGAGGATCCCCCGTCCGGTATTGATCTTCTCGATCGCGATCTGGTTTGACTGCGCCATATCGCGGAGTGCCGATTCTATCTTCCCGTCCATGGCAAGCAGCGCCTTGGAAACTGCCTGCCGGGAGATTCCCAGCAGGTTGGCAATGGTGATGTTCGGTGTGCCTCTGCGCCGCATCTTCCAGAACGCGAACTGTTTTTCATCCAGGAGCGGAAGCATATGTCAACGTTTGCGGGTTGACTATAATAAAGTTATGACAAGGAACCGGCACAAAAAAAGGGGGAGGGGCGAGCGGGGGCTCCGCGTCACGGCACCGTTCCCGTGATCACCGCCCCTGCACTCCCATCCTTCCAGCCGCGATTCAAGGGTATCGCACAACGCTATCAACCCTGCAACCTTCACGACGATGCGGTGTATTTCGGCGAGCGGGGGGAGGGGGGACGGTTGATATCCGAATTCATCGCGTTAAACTCTGAACTGTTATTCCCCCCCGTAACCAATTTCGGTGATTCTTATTTTCTGTAACAACCTGCCAATGCCTTTCTATGTATATCTGCATTATAACTCGCGCTCCGTACTATGAGAACAAACAATGTCATCTCAATTCAGGATTTTCAACTGGACCCTGCTCAATTTTTTTCAATCGCAATCACTACCCTGCCTGAAAACCGCTCGCAGATCAATCAAACCTTGATTCAAATTTTTCAACCAGACCTTGTTTGAAATTTTTTCAGCAGACCTTGCTTGAAAAATGGTGCACCAGTGCCACCTTCCATCGTAAAACGGTTCCGGGGGTTCAGGTACATCTGTTTAACTTTTTGTAACCAGACCCTGCTTGAAAAATTTTAACCAGACTTTGATTAAAAATTTTTCAGCAGACCTTGCTTGAAAATTTTTCATCGCTATCATGATCGCGATTAAAAACCGGATCCGGATCGACCAGACTTCGATAAAAAAAGATAAACCGGCCTTTATTATTACCACAATAAACCAATACTCCCAATACACCGTGCTCCTCACCAGTTACTTTGCCAGATCAGCAAAACACCCCGGCGCCGTCTCCATCGCCCGCTTCCCGCCCAAGGGGTATACCGGCGCCCGCTACCTCCCGCTCGCACCGGAGCCTCTTATGCTTAAAATCCAGGACTGGGGCGAATACAAAAGGCGCTACCGGGACGAGATCCTCTCCGTCCTCGACCCGGATCAGGTGCTCCGGGATCTCAACGCAGACGGGGCAGGCCACGACATCGTCCTGCTCTGCTTTGAGAAGGACCGCACGCACTGCCACCGCGGGATCGTGGCGGAGTGGTTCCTGGAGACAAAGGGGGTCCGGGTACCGGAGATCGGCAATGAATCCGGGCTCCAGCTGACATTATAGGGGCCGGTTGCTCCCCTCCCATTCCTTCTTTATGCAGTTCCACCAGGTCCGGGACCCCTGCCCTATCCCTGTACCATTCCAGCACCCTATTTATATTTTCCCGGCAATTCCCGTACCAGGAATAAAAGGAGCAAAAACCATGAAATACATCATCCCTGTCACCCTCCTTGTCCTGTGCCTCTGCGTCCTGCCCGCCGCGGCAGTGATACAGGAAGTCACGGTCAGCGGGACGGTAGCCGGACACAGTTACGCGAACAATACCCTCACTATCGCAGACCCGGCGCAGTACGGCTGCTCGTACCCGGCCGGCGGGACACCCGTCTGCTCGTTCACCCCCATGAACATCACCAGCCTGACCGGGACCGTGCCTGACGCCCGTGCGTTCTCCATTATCAATCCGGGCGACCCCGTCGTGGCAACGAGCCTCGGCGGTGCAGGCGGGACATGGATCACGATCGCAAAACTGTACGGCACGGCTCCCGACAAGACCGTGACCGATATCGTGGGCGACCCTTCGAAAATACCTGTTCCGCTTGCCGGCGACTACAGCCTCGTCCTCTCAACTAAGCCCGACTGCACGGCCTGCTCCGGAACAATTTGCACGGCGGCAGCAGCCAATGTCAGCATACTGGACAACAAGACCGCGCGCTCCTGGGGGGTCCTCGTACCCAATGCTACGTCAACGGAAAGCGGGAGGAACGATGGTTCGAGTATTTCGGTGACCTTCGTCAAAGGGCAGGCCTCATCGTCATCCTGTTCTGAGGAGAAGAGCATGATGGCCGGCCCGCAGCCGGTCTCGGTCTACATCGTCCACGTGGTCCCGCCGATCGGGTCCGGCGGGCAGGCGGTGCAGGCTACGTCCGCCATGCCGTCAGGAACACCGCAGGAAGTGACGATGCCGGCCGGGGCCCGGCCCACGTCCGCGAAGTCCGGCATGCTCCCGCTTGCAGCAATCGGGGCGCTTGCCCTCGCGGCAGTCCTTGGCACCTCCCGGCGGGGATAGATCCAGCCCCCGGGATTGCCGCAGTCTTCCCGGCCGGAGTGACGGTCCGGGACAAAAAGGATCGGGATACCGGGGATGAGGGAGGAACCGGCTGCCCGGCGGACCCCGTGACCGGGCCCGGAAAGACAGGGGAACCGGATACCTTCAAAAAAAAACCTGGATTCCCGGCTTTTCCCTTACGCAGCAACAGCGGCAGCAGGCCGATCCGCAGCAGCAGGCAGGACAAACCGGCTCACTTCCGGCACCACGGTATAGCGGGTGTACTTCCCCTCGTGCCGGTCCGTGACAAGGCCATCGGTGCGGAACCGCTGCATGTACCACCGGACGGTCGGGGCAGTCACCGCGAGCCGGGCACAGAGCTCCTTCTGCGTGATGCCGGGGTTTGCGGCAACCAGTGCCAGGATCTGTTTTGCGGTCGGGTTCCAGAGGTGTCGGAGCACCCTGCGTTCGGCAGGGGTATACCGCCCGTGGTTCTCGTAGTAGCGGATGATGCCGTGGTCCCGCATCACCACGATACGGGTGTTCGATTCCAGCTGGTCGAGATGGTACCGGAGGGTCTCCCGGTTCATGGATAGTTCCGCGGCAATACCGGCAAGGTCGATCCCGGGCCGAGCAACGATGGCCGCATAGACTGCTGCCCGCTCGGGATGATCGAGCACGTTCTTTTTGTAAATCCGCCGGATACCCGAAACCCTGCCGGACGCGCCTGCCATGCCGGAGCACATCGGGATGGCCGGGCTGCTGCAGGGCACCGGTTCTGCTGCCGTGCGGGCAGGGGACTCGGCCCGGGGCAGGGCAGCTGCGGCCGGCATCGGCATGCCGCAGTTGCACCCGGCAGTCTGCCCGGTGCTGGTTTCGGATCCGCTGTGCATGGGCATCATGTTCGCACCTGCCGGTATCGCAAATGCCAGACCGGGCGATGCAACTGCCGCCAGCATCAGGAAGACGACAGCCCATGCACGTGTACGGATCATGATTCCCGGTATATTCACAATTGTGACTTATAATCCTTGGCCTTGCGGCAGATCCTGTCTGCACACCCTCCGAGGCCGACGATAATCCTGACCGGGAGATGAACTGGTGAGAAGAGGTATAATAACCCCTGCCCGATGCTTGGAGAGCCTGGCAGCGGGAACCACCAGCTCCCCCTGCCGGCTCCTCCAAAGGTGAACCATCATGCACGATATGATAATGCCGGCCGCACAGGCCGTTACCACGCAGGCGATGAACATGGGCATGACCCATTACATGGAACTGCTTGCAACCAACCAGCCGTGGAACTTACTCATCTTCATGGCGATCCCGGTCATCCTTGCCGAGACGCTGACAGCAACCGAGTTCTTCGTGATCTTCGGCCGCCT
>Ga0116170_10001674_pt1 | contig 22191 bp, 18 predicted proteins | sample AD_JPNHW1_MetaG_FD_89797 | JGI IMG/M metagenome (GOLD analysis project Ga0116170, IMG submission 89797) | Active sludge microbial communities of municipal wastewater-treating anaerobic digesters from Japan - AD_JPNHW1_MetaG | ecosystem: Engineered > Bioreactor > Anaerobic > Digestate | place... | reverse complement strand
TTGTTGTTAATTTATTTAGTTTTTTTGACTTATGTCGTTTTGGATACTGTTTTTGTAGTTGTGATTGTAGTTTAGCATGTTTCTTGTTGTAGAATTGGTTGATGGATTTGAGTGGTTTACCATTAATGATTGTTGGTTTGATGGAAACAGTATCGAAACAGGTCATTAAGTTATTGACTCCAAGGTCGATAGACAACCAGGAATCATTAGGTGGAAATGCTTGTACTACTTCTTTTTCATAGACAACCTCAATGATATAGCAACTGGACTGTGGTACTATTCTTACTTGTTTCAGGCTTCCAGCTGGAATTTTAGTCTTTAGTGGTCTTAGGTCAGTTTTCTTTGGAAAATTAATTGTCTCATCTTTTTGTAGCCTCATTTGTTGAGAAGTAAAAATAAGTATATTTCTGCCGTCCAAACTGTCTTTGTATTTAGGAAACTTTGGGCATCCGTTTAATGATTTCTTGTTCTTTTTATACATTTTTAGTAAAGCAAAATAGCTCTTCATGTTCTTGTCCATCACCATCATGATCTGCTGAGCAGTTGCAGCTGGAAGAGCAATGAAAGAAGGATTCTGCTCATTGTAGAACTTTTTATACATTTCACTGTACCTCATCCACTTGCCGGTTGCTTCAAAATGATTCTTGGTGGTCCAAAGGCAGGTATTGTACAAGTTTTTCGATAGGAATGCTAAATGGTCAATCACTTGCCATTCGGTGTTCTTGTTGGATTTTTTAACTATATGTTGTTCTACTTGGACCATGAATTGTTACTTTTATATAAACTATTTAATATTTTTCTTATATAATATATATTAAAACAAAAATTTTCATAAAATGATTTAAAAAATGTGTTATGAAAACTAATAATATATATTTAAGATTATTATTTAGTTTTTACAATATTGGTTGTATAAATTAAAGTAAAAATATTTTTATTTTTAGTTTTGTTTGAATCAAAGTAGTTACAAATTATTTTCAATTATTTTCAATTATTTTTAAAATTCTTGTTACAAAGTGATTAAAAACTATGTATAAATAATTAGTAATGCTAATCATTCAAAATATATTATAATATTATAATAAATTATAGTTGCGACAACAACAATTGTTCTTTCGATGGATGTTAGTCTTTGAATGGATTCTTTTCACATCGACAATTGCTCTTTGAATTTATTCTTTAATTCTTTTTATTTTTCTTCTTTTGATGAGTATAAAAACTAAAATATATTTAACAACATTTTTGAGACAAAATCATATGATTTCAATTTCCTTCAACCTTGACAAGTTCAAGATCATTAAAAACGAACAAGGCCTCTATCTAAAAGAGCTTGTTCCAACAACACCTGAGAGAGAATCCTTCAGGGTTCCTGACTACTGCTATTTTGAAGTACAAAACGGAAAAATAACAATAACTGTTGTTGAAGATATTTTCGATGAAAAAGAAAGTCTTCAAACATTCGCTACAAAAGGTGTAAAATGTTCTTCACTTCCAATTTCAGATGGTGAGTAAATGAAACAGAATATTATTATTGATGGAAGTTTCCTTCTCCACCAAACATACCATGTCACAAATCTTATTTTCGATACTAAAAAGAAAGTTCCTACCACGGAAGAGTTCTTTGATCTTTTCTTTGATAAATTTATAAAGGATCTTAACCGGATTATTTTATTGTTTGATGACGTGGATAGAATAATTCTTTGTTTGGATGATAGGTCATGGAGAAAAAATATTTCAACTTCTTATAAAGGCAATCGGATTAAGAAACCGGAAGACAAAGAAAAGTGGGAAGCCATTTATAAAACTTGGGACGAGACAGTCAGAAGAATATCTGAAGTGTCAACAAGTAATGGTATTCTGGTTAGTAGATGTGAATCAATGGAAGCGGATGACTTAATTTATTTTTGGTCGGACTATTTTTTCAGAAATGGTGATAATACTTTAATTATTGGAAATGACAATGACTTGATTCAGTTGATTAAATTTTATAATGAAAAATTAAATTTTGTAATATACCTTCAATTTATATTTAATAATAAACGTCTTTGTGTGGTTCCAGGAACCTTGTCAGCTTTGGAGAAACATGAAACAAGTCAAAAAGAAAATAAATGTTTTGATATTTTCTCTGAAGACTTTTTCAAACATCAGGTGGAAGACAATTCCAATTTAATTAAAAAGATTCTTAATAAGACTATCACTCTTTATGAAATTTATCCAGAAACAATAGTAACGGAGAAAATATTTTTAGGAGATTCATCCGACAATATTTTTAGCTGTTATGTTTGGAAAGGTAAAAACGGTTCCAGGGATAAAAGGGTAACAAAGAAATTTCATGAAGATGTAATAGAACAACCCAATTTTTCTCTTAGCCGTTTAGTAAGTCAAGATGCTCAACTTTTAGAAACTATTAAAATTCTTTTTGAGAGCAGGTCAAAGAGTAATATTGATATGAATCTATTAAAGGAAAATTTAGCGATGAATACAAGGTTGATTTATCTTTCGAGAGATAGTTATCCAAAAGACCTTCTTCCGAAAGTATTGGAACATATAAAAAATCAATTATGTTCAGAACAATATTTGAAATTAGGTAGGTATAAAAAAGAACAATTCTATAAAGATCTTGGTTTGGACGTCCAAGAAAAATCAATAACAATTTACGCGTAGAGAAAAAATGTTTAGTAAAAAAGTAGTAACTTCTGATAATAAATTTATTAAAAGTAAATCAGCGGCAAAGAAACCAGTAGCAGCTGTTGAAAAAAAGAAAAAGGTCTTCCCGGTTCAGAAAATTTTAGATGTTGCTTGGAAGCCAAAAGAATATAGTCTCCTGACCAACAAAGATAAGGACAAAGCATATTTTATATTAAACCGGTTTATGGCCATTCAATATCCGATTCATGCTGCAGTAGTAAATAGAATGAATATGAACACTTCAGCAGTGGTTGATTATTGGGTATATACTTTAAGAAAATTGTACAATGCTACACCTGGTTGGTTCTATACTAAAGTCAATAAAAATTTCAGTATAGACATTGGTTCAAATACCGATAAATTAGACAAAGAATTGATAGCATTATATATAAAGGTATATGAATGTTCCTCTAAAGATTTGACAGACGGTTTATTATTGGATTCGGAAAATACCAAAAATAAATTGGATGAGCTTCAAGGTTTGTTAGATTGGGAGAAAACAAAAGTTAACCAAAAAAATAAGAAAGAATAAATGTCCATCAAAGTAGAGAATATTGGAGATTATTTAGTAGTCAGGAACCAACAAAGTTACCGGAACGTGGCAACATTTGATTCTGTTGATGATATTATCACTAAATCAGCACCGAGTGTAGTAGTCTTGAAATATTTTCGTTATTCCATAAATTTTTCAAGTTTTAGTGATTGGTTAGAACTAACAACTACTAAACTTAATGAAATTAATGCTTTGCTTCAAGGCAAAGACCAATTTGAATTTTGGTTGGATTTTAAATTTCAGTTAGGAGGAACCTCCGGCTACTTTGAATATTCTTCTGTTAGCTTAGGTCTTACTTTGATACCGGATAAATTTGAGGAAATGCCAAATCAGGTCTATGAGGTTCTTCAAGAAGAATCTAGATATAAACCTATCGAAACATTTCATTCAACATTTGATATTTATAATCAAATAAAAACATTTGATTTGAATCGTCAGATGTCATACTATGTTAATGAATTATTCGGACATAATGTAGCATACTACAAGGCTGACCCAATTTATGAATCAAAGGATTCACTTTTAATGGAGTGGGGACTGATGAATTATAGAGATGGTAAGCATATTAAGATTATGCTACCTGATAATTCATTTCCGGATCCCTCTTGGACAATTTCACCTATCGAAGGTGTTAATTTTGAACAACCATTTGAGATTCATATAGACAAAAATTATTTTGAGCAAGAGTTTGGTGTCAATCAACGGCCACAAACAGATGACGCGTTGTTCATTGATAGAATGGATAGATTTTATTTGATTCTCGACTGTGAATTGGTTAGGTCGTTTATGAACAAACCGGTATATTACAAATGTAACTTAGTTAAGTTCACCAAGAAGTCATATATTTCCGGTTCTCCCGAAACAATGGAGCAATTTGATAACGCTGCTACCAGTTTTACTGAACTTTTAGGAATGGATATTAAAGAAGAGATGATGGATGCTACCAACAGAAAACAACTCACTATTAAAAGCAATAGATTTGATCCTGTTATGTTATATAAAGAAAATTTCAATACTAAATTGGTAACGGACTATGAATTAATGAATGATGATATTATAGTATCACATAACTACTATGACTTTAATAGAATTTATATAGAAGATGGAAGAATACCTTGTGTTTTCTATAATATTAAAGAACAGATAACTGAATTGAATACCCGAACCCTTACCAATTGGTTTTACTTGAAAGAAGAGAAGAAATATTCAAAACCAATTATTTCAGTAGTTGCTACAAGGGATGAAATTATTCTTGATTTTGAATACAATTTACCTACTAATTTCAGGGTCGGAGATTTGGTTAAAATTTACAAGAAGGACAATACTTTTAGTTTCAATGTTATTATAACTGAAATACTTTTTGATAGAGAACAGATAAAAGCAGTTTGGGAGTTTGATACTGATTATACCTCTATTACAACTGATGTTCCGGATTGGCAATCTTTCACTAATTTATTCTTTGAAAAAATAATAGTTGATAACTTTATCGGTAACATTCAAGATCATAGAGGATTTTCAATCGATTTAATAAATTATCAGAACCTACGTATCAGATTTGATGATTACATTCAAACTTTCACTTTGGCCAACCCACTGGAGTTTGGTAAATGGTATTCTATTATTTTAACAATATCCCATGAGCTGAATCAATTTAGTTACTATATTTACACTCCTCAAGAAAACAAAAATGATTTGAAATTGGTGGAAACATTTAATTGTAGTTTAGATATTTTCGATGAGGTTGACCGTTCCATAATATATGGAAACAATGAGATGTTTATCCTTGCAAGTCCATTGATTATGACAAATATTAGATGGTTGAATTCTACTATAATAGAGGAGAAGCATTCAATCTTTTTAAATCAAATTTTAGTATCTGATTCATCTAAATGTTTAATTATTGATAACTGTGAACAGAAAAATTCACTACCATATATAGGATCTGCTAAATAAAATGAAGACCAAAAAAAATAGATCAGTTTCTGATTCACTGTTACAACATGAGTTAGATAAGAAATTACAAATTGATGATATCATTGCTAATATTCAGGATGAGATGGAAAGTATCGACATATGCAGTGACACTAAAATTATTGAAGATAAAAAGAATATTATAGTTGATATTAATCAGCTTGAAGAAGATTGTAAAAAAGAATCAGCAATTTTTTTAAAAGATATTGTTCAATTTTACGGTAAAAATTATTTAGACCAATTATCAACCGACTTTTATATTATTTCGAAAATGAAAGAGGACCAAGAAATTTTATCGGACCTTAAATTTCAGTCTAAAATTGCAAAAATATCAACTCAGAAGTTAATTGAAAATATATTATCTGATCAACTATATTTTAGAAATTATGAAGGAATAAGAAACCTTCAACAATCTGTCTTAGAAATAATTCGTCATATAATACAAATAGAACGAATCATGGAAGATTTCTATAAATATTATTTTAAAACATTAGATTCTGAATCAGGTGGAGGTAAAACTAATCAGATTTCAGATGTCAAAAAAGACAGATTAATATTATCGTCGTCCGAACTTATCGAGATGTACGAAGTAAAAGAAAATTCCATGTAAATGAAGAATAATTTTGGAAGTAGTCTTGAACTTATAGAGTATAAAGACGAAAAACAAGAAATAGAATATAATAATGATATAATTTGGGACACCAAACAAGTTAATCAATTATTAGAAAAAATAAAAAGAAGGGAATCCATAAAAGGACCCACTCCCTTCTTCGAAGGGAAGAATGACCTTCGAAAAGGTAATATTTTATTTGAGTTAACTCCTACTGAAATTGAAGAATTTATTAGGTGTAAAAATGATGTTCTGTACTATGCAGAGCATTATTGTTTTATCACCAATTCTGGTAAAGTATTTAAAATTCCATTAAGAGATTACCAAAAACGAATACTTAAGGCGTTGCAAGAAGAGGACATGAATATTATACTTTCTAGCCGGCAGTCGGGTAAAACAACAATAATTGCCATATTTATGTCATGGTACATGAATTTTCATAATAATCGATTTTGCCTTACTACAGCGCATAAAGAAATGGGCATGTACCAGACTTTAAGAAATATACATCTACTTTATGAAAAATTACCATTCTTTCTAAAACCAGGTATAATTCAGAAAGCAATAAAATCTATGTCTTATGACAATGCTTCACATATACAGGGTAGTACCACTACTGCAGATTCTGGGCGTTCATTTCCTGTTAATCTACTTTTTACAGATGAATTTGCATTCGTAAAAGAATCAATAGCGGAAGAATTTTATACTTCTCTTCTCCCAACACTATCGGGACAGGACAATTTTAAATTTATTATTGCTTCAACTGTTAATGGTTATAATCAATTTGCTAAAATATTCATAGCCGCTAAGAAAAAGGAAAATAGTTTCATTCCGCATCAAGTGGATTGGTGGGAAGTACCCGGAAGAGACGAAGCATGGAAAAATAACATGATTAGGAATCTGGGCTCCGTAGCGGCATTCGAACAAGAGTATGGAAATAAGATTTATAATGAGAGTGACGGTTCCGTTGAAATTTACGATCAACGTTTTTTGACAAAAATCAAAACAAAATTTATTTCATCAACCGACCCATCACTGTACAGAAACGTGAATAATGATTGGCTTCAATATTTAAAATTCAATCCCAATATACCATTCGATAAATTTGACAATGATTATAAATTAGTTATTTCAATTGACTTTGCCGATGGTATTGGAAAGGATTATACAGTTGCTTCTATTTTCCGGATATCTCCTATGAGTCCAGCCCAGTTGAAAAATCCAAAGATGGTAATAGATGATGAATATAGTTTTTTCGGTTTACAACAGCTCGGAATTTGGAGGTCCAATATAATTGACCTTGATAAATTTGGTGAAGGGCTGACTGATTTCTTATATAAATATTTGGACCAACAAAATGTTATTTTAGTTGTCGAAGTAAATGATTTCAGATGGCAAGTGGTCAATAATGTTCTGAAATCAAACTCCAAGTACAAAGAATGTATTTATATGAGGACTAAACATAGTGCCACTAAAAAGCCTCCTAAAATAGGAGTAAGAATTGATAGAGGAAATAAAAAGATATATTTTAATACTTTGAAGAGATATATAAGTAATAAGAAGATTAAAATATATGAAGAAAACACTATAGATGAATTAATAAGTTTTGGTATCAATGAAAAAGGTGAATATGTTTCAGGAACAGGTAATGATGATATTTGTATGTCTATTCTAAATACTATACCGATGTTCGAAAATGAAATTTTTCATGAAATGGTCACTGAAATATTCGAAGAAAGTTATCGACAATCCTATGGAGTTGATCCAAATAAATTACTGAAAAAAATTAGAGAAGAAGACCCACAAGGATTTTTCTATAGCGATTTATTAAAAGAGTTGAATCAGAAATAGTTATTTTCTGTAGAATTCTAAAGTAATATATACATTATAAAACAAATTTTGAAATAAAATAAATTTAAGACAAATGGCAAAAATAGCACTTAATCTTGATCAATTTAAAGCGTCCGGTGTATATACATTGGAGTATGATGCTTCTGAACAGATCATTATAAACACACAGACCATAAGGCTTATTATTGGATTCAGCCGTAAAGGCATTTTCAATGCTCCTGTTTATCTACCTGATGCGAAAACTGCTAAGACAGTTTTTGGAGACATTGATACTTACTTAGAAAAGCAAGGCTCATTTTTCCATAGAATGATTTATACCGCATTGACAGTAGGACCAGTATATGCTTTGAATCTCTTACCATTAAATAACCATAGTGATTTAGGTGATAAGGTTCCTTATCAATCATTTTCATTATCGACTACCGAAATAAATGGAAATAAAATTTATAAACTATATTCTTCGTTCTTTAACAAAGAAAGATTTTGGTTCCCTGACCAAGAATATTTTTTAGCAAATGTTAATTCTCCTGGCTCAGTAAATTCCGGAAAACTATTAAATGTAGTTAATCTTGGGCAGAAACCAGTTTCTGTTTTGATAAGAAAAGCAAGACCTAAAGAATTTAACGTCACTGCAGTTGAATGGTATGGAATAGGTAATGTACCACCGTATATTTATGATGATGATTATTTATCAGATTACTTTATACAAGTATTAGCAGTAGAAGGCGATTGGACAGATTATAAACGCCTTTCGGAAGATCCTATCTTCTCTGAATATTTTACAAGAGAAGGTTTGAAAAAAGGAAAGATGAGAGAATTCTTATCTGCTCCTGAAGTAACAACTATAGCAGAAACAATCGGTACAATCATTCCTGATTTTGTTGATAAACGCGAGGTCAATTATTCAATTGATACTTTAATGAATCAAAAATTCGCTTCTACCGGTTTGTTTATAGCAATTGATAGAAATGCACTTGATGAGTACACTGCGTTTAATAACGAGTCTGATTCTGATAATTATTCAGCGATTGACCTTATCGGTCATAACATTGCAAAAGGAGCTGAGTTTGATGATGTTAACGGAAGAACAAATCCGGAAATTATGGATTTTATTTCATACCGTACCGGTATAGATACTTCTTATGTTTTCGATTTTGCAGCTTCTATGACACAAGATACTTTTGATTCAGTTTCCTATAATTTAGGTGGATCAGATAAATGGTATTGGGAATCTCAACATTTAGGTGGAGAATACGGATACTATTATAACACCATAGTAGTCAAGAAACCAGCAACCGAGTATCAAGATAGTTTAGATTTAATTGAGTACTATAAATTGAAAAATTTATTAGTTCCTGAAAAATCTCTTATCAAATACGCAGTTGAAGAATATTCAGAAAATGGTTTCCCTACAGCATACCATTACGGTTTAGTGAAACGTGTATATGAAGTGGAAGAAAACTTTGGAATGGTTTTGAAAATTGTTTTCTCCAATAAACATAAATCAAATGACATTTTAAAGGATGTTAATAATAACCAAATAAAATTTGCAATTCAAGCGATTCAAGACGATACTGGTTCTACCGACTATGCAAGAATCAAAGTTGATGCAACAAGTGTTTCTGAATCAGATAGAGCAGAATATGACAATTATGTTCCAACAGATAATGTATTAATCAAAAATCCGGTGGATGGTGAATTTTATTACTTATCATTTGTAGACTATAATGGTGAAACACTCGGTGGAGTTGCTGACATAGTTAATGGTACTTCAATTAATTTGTATGTTAAAAAAGATAATAATTATAATAAATTAGTTTCTTCAATTTCAACAATGTTGAACTCTAATTCAGTTGAGCAAGATAAAATCGAAACAGGTGATGATTTTGCCCAAGCTTTGAAAATTTACGCTTATCCATATAAAGGAACTTCAACTTGGTTAGTAAATAGATTAAATCTACCTGGAACAGTTGAAGATATGAGTAACGATATTGAATTCTTCGCAAAACCGGACAGAGTTTATTTATATACACCAGGACAAAACGAAGAACAACTACCAACTATAAGTGCTATCCGTTCCGATACTGGTTCGAGATTATATAATTTCTGGGACTTGGGTATTATTCAAGATGGTGATTTATTGAAGGTTAAATTAGGAGAAGGTAATATCAAATCCAAATACTTAGAGTTTGATCAAGTTATGGATCCTGATTCTGGTGCAGTTCTTTTACAAGTGAAACTTTGGGATTCATATACTCAAGCATATGACGCTTATGGTAATTTAGTTTCCGGAAAATTTGCTGTTATTGATGACGATGCTGATACATTTTCAGATATTCAATGGGACACATACATTGTTAACCAAATAGACAGTAATACATCATTTGAAATATTTACTGATTTCGGGGATGCTAAAAAACAAGTTCCTATTATTAACTCAAGTTTGAATGCATTAAGAACTGAATTTGCTATAACAAGAATGAACAAAGATTTAATCGAAGTCGGTGATTATATGGTTGGTTATAAAGTTGACCGTAATGGAGTCAAAGATTTCAGATTAACAAAAGTAATTTCAAAAATTAAACGTTATGACTCCGGTTTAAATGACAACGTTTTTGTTTATAAGACATTACTTCCAATTTATTTAGATGCTAATAGCATTGCTACTAGAATCAAAGACATTGAAGATTATATCGACGACTATAAATTATTCCATTTAGAAGGTTTCAAAATGACTGAATGGCATATGCCTTCTAAGAAAAATAAATTAGCTCAACTTGTTAAAATTCTCGGTGTACTGGATGAAGCAAATTCAAACTTAACCAAAATTTTAAAAGACAGAGATAAAATACAATTTAGATATTTGATAGACTCTTTTGATGGTTCTATTAATCCAAACACATATCCTAAAACATATTTGACACAGCTTGCTATGAAACGCCAGAAATGTTTAGCGATAATGAATGCTCCTGCGATTCAAGAATTTATAAATTCGGTTGATCCTAGATTCACAGAGGAACCTACACTTGAAGATCCTAAACCAATATTCAATTCTCGTTACATTCCTGACGGTGGAAATCTTTCATTAGGTCCTGCTTTTACATTCACTTTACCTGATGAAGCTAACGGTAGCAAATTTGCCGGTTACTTCACTCCTAACTTAGTTTTAAGAGAAAAAGGTAAGAATATAAGTGTTCCACCGGCCGCTCATGTTTCAAACAACTTTGTTCAGAAATTTATAAATGGAACACCATTCCATTTAGTAGCTGGAACAAAAAGAGGTATTATTTCTGATCCTAAATTAGTAGGACTTGAATATGACTTTTTGTTAGAAGATAGAGAATATTTACAACCTTTTGGCTTGAATCCTATTATTTACAAGAAAAATAAAGGATGTGTGATATACGGAAACAACTTAGCATATCAAAAAACAAAATCAGCGTTTAATAATTTACATGTTAGAGATTTGTTAATAACAGTTGAAGAAGCAATTGAAGATATTTTACAATCATACTTATTTGACTTTAATGAAGACACTATCAGACTTGAAATCAAAACAAGAGTAGAAAAATATTTAGAAGGCGTTAGAACAGCAGGCGGTATTTACAACTATGAAGTAACAATGGATGAGTCAAATAACACTACTGAAACAATTGCAGATCGTGTTGGAATCATTGATGTGTCAATTTCACCAACAATGGGACTAGAAAAAATAGTCAATAGAATAACCGTAACTCGATCCGATGGAGTAAAAGCTGAGGGATTTTCTTTCTAACCAACAACTTACAAAATAATTAACTATTTTATTAACTATCAAAGGAGGGATACAAAAATCCCTCCTTCTTTTGTTTAAAAAAGAGTAGTTTATCAGTAAAAATAATAAAATAGTTTTACTTATAAATATGTAGTATAAAAATGAAAATAATGAAACCAATAATTTTCTTCGATTTGGAATCAACCGGATTGGATACATCTAATGATCGAATTATGCAGTTTGCGGCCATAAAATTCAATACGGATGGTACTAAAAGAAAATTAAATCTTCAAATAAATCCGGACCATCCTATCTCTGATCATGCCTTTGAAAAAACAGGAATGACATTAGAAATGTTAAAAGACAAACCACTTTTTGAAGAAGTAGTTGAGCAGATATTTGAATTTATGAAGGGATGTGACATTGGCGGATATAATGTTTTGGGCTACGATATAGCGCTTCTTTTTAATGAATTTTATCGTTACGGTTATGTTTGGGATTTAGATGACATAAATGTCATAGACTCCTACCAAATGGAGATAGCGCTCACATCGAAAACACTTGAAAATGTTTACAAGAAATATACCGGTTTGGAATTAGTAGATGCTCATGATGCACTTTCTGATGTTAAAGCGAATATTAAAATTCTTGAAAAACAAATGGAATTGATTCCTAAAGAAGATGATGACATAGTTAAAAATGTTTATACTTTCTTGAAAATTGATAAAACAAAAATATTTGACCTTGCTGGGAAAGTTTATGTTAATGATAATCAGGTACCCTGCTGGAATTTTGGAAAGAACAAAGATAAGCCAATAGATGAAGATTTAGGTTATGTCAAATGGGTACTAACGACAGATTTTCCACCGGAGACAAAACTGAAAATAGTCAAATACTTAGAATCAGTGAAAAATAAGTAAATATAAACATAAATATATATAGTAACGAAAATTTTTAAAATATAAAGGATAAAAATAATGCCAGATATTTTTTCTACTCCTCCGTCGGAAGTAACGGAATCAGAAGCAAAGGATGCTTTACAGAAAAAAGAACAGGAATTGTCAGCCGCTAAAAATTGGTCAGCTGACCCAAATAAAGATAGACCAAAATTACAAATGCCAGAAGTCGGATGGAAAGTTTTACCACTTGACACATTACCTAGCAGAGGTAAATACTACCCTGAAAATTTTGAGCTACAAATAAAACCAGCAACTTCAAAAGAAGTTCGACACTTCTCTAGTGTTGATGAAAATGATCCACTTGACATACAAGAAAAAATTCATTTCATTATTAAGAATAATACTCGTTGTACCATGCCTTCACATAGCTACAAGGACATTGAAGAGATTGATAAATTTGCTGTCTTGTATGCAATCCGTGGGATAACTTTTAAGGAATCTCCACATCTAATTACTCGTTTACAATGTAATTTCTGTGGTGAAGAAGCGGACATAAATATCAATAGTGATAATTTTATGCAATTCTCTATAGACAAAGAACTCGAAAGGTTTTATAACGCTGAAGAAGGCGCTTTCAAATTTAAGATGGCTAATGGATTCGAATTTAGTTTATATCTTCCAACAATAGGTATTGCTGAATATGTCGCTACTTATATAACCAACCACGGTAAACAAAATAAATGGATAGATACTGACTTTTTAAATATAGCTCCATATCTATTCAGAACATATAAATTATTAGAAACTGACAAATTAGCATTTCAACAAAAAGCAATGTCCACCCTTAAATGGAATTCGGATGAAATGTCTATTGTAACAACCGTAATTGATGTGTTAAGAAAATCTGTAGACCCGAACGTTATTTATAAATGCGCTTCTTGTGGTGAGGTTAACAAACAAAACGTTTCCTTTCCGAATGGAATTAAAGGACTATTCATTGTCCATACAACAGATATCTTTAGTAAATTCTTATAGATGGTACGACTATATTGACTATCATAAAGGTAAAGTCAATATGCTAAATCAAATATATGAAAGTCTTTTTAGTCAGTTCCAAGTCAGTTATAAGCAACTATTAGAAAATGAATTTGTTTTTGCTTATAAAATGCATATAACTCCGAACATTATTGACGATATGGAATTTTTTAGGGTGGAATATTTAATAGAGAATTATAATGAAGAGATAAAACGTCAGAACGAAGCAGAAGCTAAACGGGCGGCGGAAGAAAAAAGACAAAGTGACCAACAAGAACGAAAAATGAAATCTGACCAGGCGAAATACAAGACGCCTAAAAAATAAATAAAAGATCAGGATTTCCACCTCCTGATCTTTTTTAGTAATATATACTATATGAAGAACGATGATAAAGTATCATCAACAATTTGTTTTATTTTATGTAAAAATATAAATGCAAAAATCAATCGAAACGTTAAAAGATGACGTGCAAAAATTATTAGAGAAATTTCAAACTAATTCATATAAGTTTGATTTAGAATCAACACAAAAAATGAATGATTGGGACAAATACGGAGTCATCCAAAAAGATATTTTTGATGGCAGTTTCCTGGAAATTTCTGAATTGAGAATAAACGACGACAAGTTTTCAGTACTGACTGACACCGGTTTAATTTTAACTAAATCTATCGATAAAGAAAGAAAATTCTTTCAACGAGTATTGAATGTCAATTCAGATGAATTGGAACAATGGGTAGAAACACAAGGTTATTATGATTGGATAGATGATAAACCAACAGTACAAATTAAAAAAACAAATGACGAGGTAACATTCTCGTTATATAATGGATATCACGAGCGTTTGAAAGAAGAATTATTTGAACAGAAATCACTAAACTCTAAATCATATTTGGCTGATGTGATTGCGAGAAATAAAGGTGGCTACTTGGTAGAAATTAATGGTATAGAAGCATTCTTACCTGGTTCATTGGCATCAGCTAATAAAATTATTAATTTTGATTCTTTAATTGGAAAAAGAATTAATGTTATGATAGAAGATTATATTGCTAATCTTGATGAAATAGTAGTGTCCAATAAAAAGTTCTTAAAATATGAGTTACCTAAGCGTTTGGGTGAGTTAGAACTAGGTGATTCAAAAATAGGGATCATAACAGGTACAACCAAGTTTGGTATATTTATTGAATTTGATGACATCTTTACCGGACTGCTACATACTTCAGAAATGAATCCGGATGTGCTATATGATTTCAAAGAAAGATTATATCAACCAGGGATGGAAATGGAAGTACTTATAAAAGAGGTAACGGCTAAAAATTCAATAATTTTAACCACTATACCTGAAAATATAATAACTTTCACTTATCCTAAAATTAAAGAAAAATACGAAGGACAGATAGTTGAAGGTACCGTGGTTTCGATTAGACCAGAATTAGGAGTTTTTGTAAGACTTAATTTGGATGAAAGAACGGACGTGACAGGATTAATTTTCCGGTCATATTCTAACAGACTATCCCTTAATTTAAATGACTTGATTAATGTAAAAATTGATTTTGTAGACACTGAAAAAGAAAATACAAGGTTGATTCCAGTTTAAGAAAAATAAACTCAATTATGGTTAAACGAAAATATACAGAGAAATACACCATTCTTGATCCTTTTATGGTAGGGTTTGAATTTGAATTTTATTCCAAATTCAAACCCACCGAATTACAAAAACTTTTAACAAAAAGTTTGAAAGGAAAAGAAATAAAGTTAGAATGGGATATAACACGGAAAGGAAATAAAATAACTAAAAAATTAAAATCAAATGCTTCTGATGATTCAAAAGTATCACTCTCCGATAAAGTTTTTAAATTAGAGATGGACTTTAGTGGAGGTGACGAAATGTATGAATTAGTGACCGGACCGATGGACTACCATGAATCGTTAATAATTCTAAAAAAAATATTTGATTTCATTGGATATTATGGCTCAACTACTGAGTTATGTGGATTACATATTAATGTTAGTTTAGAGAAACATAAAGAATTAAATATTCAACATCTTAACCTTCTGAAATTTGCTATGGATTTCGATGAAGAGAAGATTTGGAAATACTTTCCTAATAGAAAAAACAACGTGTACGCTAGTTCCATAAAACAATACTTTTTCACTACTCCGTATTTGTCATTCAAAGCAGACATCCCATTAACCGCTAAACTTATTGCTCCTCCGTATGACAAGTATTTTGGTGTTAATTTTACTAAAATTCCAAATAATTATATGGAATTTAGATATTTGGGTGGAGAGGATTATGAACAAAAATATAAAGAAGTAAGTGAACTAATTGAAGATTTCGCTTTTTCAATGTATGACACTTTGAAGGAACCTCTAATAACTAAAAAACAAGAAAAAATTCTAAAGAAAATGATAGATGATAATAAGTTTTTATTATCGAGTATCAATAGAATAGAAAATTTCAAAAATGTCTACCCTAATTTAATACTTTCGGTTGATTTGAAATCTGATTTAATGGTACTTAAAACATATCTGAGTCAGATTAGTATTATTATATGGAATTTGATAGCTAATTGTAAGGTCACCGAAGGACATATAAACTACGACACCGATACCTCTAAATTCCAAATCAAAGATGCTGATATCAAGAATGCTGTAAATTTGAATAGCTTGGAATTGATAGATTGTAAGTTCCAGGGTACCGGCAAAAACATCAGATTCTGGAATTGTGAAATAAATGAATCAATTTTAGAGAATGTTCATTTTGTTCAAAACAATACTTGCAAAACTATGAAAATAATGGATAGTATTTACGAACAGGATAATGAATTTGAAGATTGTTATATACTTAACAAGAACGACTATGAAATAACAGGAACCTTTAAAAATTGCGTTATTAGAAAAGGTACCTTATCGGATAGTGCGGAAGTTGATGATAAGTGTATTGTAGCGGAGGATATAATAGGATAATCATATGAAAGAAATAACAAAAGAATTTACTAATAAACTAAGATGCTTGACATTTGAACAATTTATGAATGATAATACATTCTTTAATAATTTTTCATTTTATTTTTTGGCTAAACAAAATTTTTCTAAAAAAAGAAGCCCATTTGAAAAAAAATTATATAATTACTTTGCGAAAAATTTCATGAAGGTATATAATTTCGAAGATGGAATATTGGAAGATTTTAAAAAAATTAAATTTCCTAAAAATTCTATCATTTATTCTAATATGGTTGTTGTTGGTGATAAGTATAAAGCGAATATGGAAATGGATGACGAAAATGATAAGATTTTGTTTCTTGCTAATAAATTTAAAAATAATAAGGATATTATTTTTCTTTATAATTCGGATGATAAAACATTAAAGATAGCTAATTACAAATTACTAAGTCCTGTTATAGGAGAATACTTTCCAAAAACAGTTTTTAGCAAAGAAGATGCTATAAAGTTAAAATTTCCAGTTATAGCGAAACCGGAAGCGGGACATAGTGGTATAGGAATTAAGAAATTTGATTCGTTTGAAGAATTATCCGAATTCGAAAAAAAAGATAAGAAGCATAAATTTGATTTATATTCCGAATGTATTGACTTCAAGAGGGAATATAGAGTTCTATTTTTTCAAGACAATATATTTTCTTTAGCAGAACGAGTTGCTTTGGATGGAGCCGCTACTATTTTCAATAAAAAAATAGATGAAAAAAATGATTTTTGTTATGTTCAACAAAATATAAACAGATTCCCTTACATAGAGGAGTTGATAGAGGTAGCACATAAAGCAAACAATTTAATGAAATTAAATACCTTTTCTTTAGATTTTTTTATAACTAATGACAACAAAATTAAAATTATAGAATGTAATGCTGGTTCCGGTCTTCCATTTTATCAATTTGTTTGTATGTATGAAACAATTCTCGGAACTTATGATATTGTTTTAAACCAGAATAAACAAGAAAAGCTTCAAAAATTAAAAAATGTTTTCTTGGATGATTTCGGAAAACAATTCAAAAAGGAAATTGAATATTCCTTATATCCACTAAATCATTTTGGATTTTTTCCAAGAGATTTGGAACAAGATTTCTTAAAACATCAAGATGAGTATATGGAAGCTGATGAAAAAAGTGGAGTATTCACTAATATAAAATTAAACCCGAAACGATGACTAAAGAAGCCTTACTCGCAGATATAGTGGCGGAACTTACCGGTTCAGGAACTCTTCCACAGCTTCTCAAGGATGCTGAAATAATACGTGTTATTGAACAGACCAAAAAATATTTCTATGATCGTTATCGATATGCAACAGAGGATCAGCGATTAATTTTACCAAGTAGTATATTCGGAACACAAGAATTTAAACGTTCCCGTTCTATAACATTACCGGATAATTTTTTATCTGTTCATAAAGTTAAAGAAATTAAAAGTAATGGACGGTTTAATTTCATAGATAAGGATTTCAGTGAAGCAAGGATGATGGCGTCAAGTGTATATATAGATAATTCAATGGGTGATGATTTAGTTCTAAGAGTTGCGCGTGCCCAGATGATAGATTTAACAAAGATTTTTATTGTTGATGACATAACATATTCATTCAATAAAAACAATAAAAAATTACAGATTTTGGGTAGAGATCCAAAGCTAAAAGTTCTTGTAGAAGGTATGGTGGGAATTGAAGATGATAAATTAATGGAAGACCATTATTTCATTCGTTACTGTCATGCTAAAGCGAAAGAAAGTTTTGCTCGGATAATTGGTATGTATAAGTTTCCTTTACCAGGTAACGTGGAAATTGATGTCGACTCATTACGAAGTGAGTCAGAAGCAGAATTAGAAAAAATAGAAGAATATTTGATATCATCCGACCCAATGGACTGGTTCATAACTTTTTAAAGAATTAAAAATAACGGAGTTTAAAATGGCTGAATTTAAAAAATACATTCTTGGTTTTGAAGAGTATGTAGAACAGCACGGCGGAGCGCCAAAACCACCTCAAAGAAAAAGAAAAAATGATGACGATGAAGAAGTCGTAGATAAAGATAAAGATGCAGATAAAGACACAAAAGACATAAATGATGATGAAGAAACTGATTCTGTTGAAACAGAAGACGATGATGCAGATGATAACATCGATCCAGATTTTGATTCTGATATGGATAATTTGGAACCTGATTCAAAAGATAACTTAAAAGATGATATAGAGGATCAAGAAAAAGAACCCGACATAGCACCGAAAAAGAAAGTAAAAGAAAATGAAACTCATGGTCGTCCAGTTCAAAACGGAAGCCATAAAGGTAGTAGTTTTCTAAAGACTGACCGGAACGAAGTTCGAAAATCTTTTGGTAATTCAGGACAGAATAAATATACTTCGCGATAACTAAATATATATAAATATGATATCAGAATTTTGGTTTCGTGATCCATCGGATCCCAGACATAGAAGTGATAAAATTGAAACTGGTTCAGAATTAGAAATGGTTCTGAACCAAATTAGAATGATTTTGCTTACCAACAAAGGTGAGGTATTAGGCAATTATAATTTAGGATTAGATCTTGAAAGTCATCTTTTTGAAACTGGATTCCGTGGTGATACCATAAGAAAAGAATTTTTGGCACAAATTCAACATTATATTAAAAACACAAGTTATAATATAGATGTGGAATTCGACTTTAGTACAGATGGAGTTAAGGATACAATTTACCTGTACATCACTCTAAACAAACAACGAGTAATTGGATATATTCTTTAAAATTATTTATTTATGGATTTTTTCAAAAAACAAAATATTAGATATACTAATCTAGTTAGGGATGTAAAAAATTACATCAAGAAGATTTATAATCAGTCGGAAGATGTATTTACCTCAGCAAGTCCTTATGGTCAGCTACTGGACGTCCAAGAACGTCTGATGCAAGAAAATCTTTTTTATATTGAAGATTCTATAACTGAACTTTCTATAACTTCTGCTCAGCGTGCTAATTCAATTTATGGACTCGCCCGCCTTGCCGGTTACGATCCAATGAGAGCAACCGCCGCGATGGGAGAAATTTCAATTGTTCCTACCGGAGTTATTCCTGAGAACATTTCAGGAAATTATTGTATTATTCCTAACTTCAATTCTCTTCTTTGTCAATCAAATGGGCTACATTACTTAGCTATTAATGGTCAAAATGATTTAAAAATTGATATCTATAATGACCGGTCAATAAAGTATTTAAAAATAATTCAAGGAAAGTTTGAAGAACAAACTTTCACCGGTAAGGGTGCTCCACTCCAATCATTTGAAGCTAATCAAATGAATAAGAACATGATTGACCATTTTCATATAAATGTTTATGTGAACGGAGAAAAATGGAAGAAATATGACAGTCTAATAGATATACCGTATGATACTAAAGGTTACCTTGTTAAAACAGGCATGACTTCAGGAATTGATGTTATTTTTGGAAATAAAACTCATGGAGCAATACCGGACTTGGGCGCTAAAATAACTGTTCAGTATTTATTAACAGATGGTTATGCTGGAAATGTTTCAAACACAGACAACATTGAATTTAAATTTGTAGATAATGGATATGATGTTGAAGGTAATACCTTTGACCTTAATGATTTGTTTTATATTAAAGTTTCCAATCCTATTGTTTTTGGTTCCTCCTCAGAAGATATAAATATGACTAAGCTTCTTGCTCCACTGCAGTCAAGAAGTTTTGTTCTTGCACAAACTAGTAATTATAGACAATTTTTTGAACAGATGAAACAATTCTCCCGAATTAATATATGGACAGAGACTGATAAATTTGATCCATACATTGATCTTGTAATTTTTGCTATGCTTGTTCCGGACATTTCAAAATCTTATAAAAGTAATGAAGATTATTTTAGTTTGGATATTACTAAGTTTGCGCTTTCTAATTTTGAAAAATATTCAATACAAAACCAAATAGAACGTTCAGGTAATATGATAATGGGTTCTATACTACATTTCGAGGAACCAGTATTTAAGCGTTATATGCTTAATATTTACATGAACACTTTTAGCGGTTATGACAAGCAAAAAATTCAGGACGAAATTAGAATCCGTCTTTCTAATTATATGACCGCTTATAAAAGAGTTGACTATTTACCTAAATCTGATTTAATTGCAATAATTGAGTCTGTTCCTGGTATAGACTCGGTTTCCATCGAATTTATTTCGGAAGATGTTGAAAAGGAATTAAGATTACTCTGTGATTACGATAATTTTCAAACAAGTTCAATTGGCTTAACATATTCCGATATAGAAAAGATTTCCCGTTTCATGGATAATTATTCATGGTACGAACAAAACACATATGTGTTCGATAATGCTGATTTCCTTCAAAATGATTTAAATTTACCAGCCAAAATAGAAGATTTGAATATAAACACTAAACTCCGTTATATTCTTTCTCTTGAAACTGTTCAAAATTATATAAAAAATTATATTGATTATAATGGTGATATTATTTTACAAAAAAATGAAATACCTCTTATTCGTGGAAATTGGTATGATAGATACGGTAGAATAGTTAGAGATTCAATCACTACCAATTTACTAAGTTGTGTTAATTTTTATTTCAAGAAAGAAAATTCAGAATATCTTGATTATTTTGATAATAAAATATTAGTTTCTAGTTTACGAAACGATTCAAAATAACTTAAAAAAATAAATGAGCTGGATTTTTAAAAAAAACAAGACCCATTACAAACAAGGTTACTATATTCCAGAAAACAAAGAAAAATATGTGGGTAATGCTCAACAAATATTTTTCAGAAGTTCTTGGGAGCTGAAATTGATGATTTTTTTGGATAGAAATCCATTAATTGAAAAATGGGCATCCGAACCTTTTCCTATACAATATATAAATTTAGGTGATAAAACAAAACATAAATACTACATTGATTTTTGGGCGATAACCGGAGGAAAAAAATGGTTACTTGAAGTTAAACCAATTGCTGAATGTTTTCCACCAAAACAATTAAATGCACTAAATGAAAAACTAACAACTAAAAAAATACAACGATATAATAAAGAATGTTTAACATATATCAGAAACATTTCCAAATGGAAAGCAGCTAAACAGTTTTGTGATTCTCAAGGTTGGATTTTTTATATTTTTTCTGAAGATGATTTCAAAAAATTAAACATTAAAACTTAATTATTTTTAAATGGCGATAAAGTCCGGTTATTACGATAAGCACTTCGGTTTAGAAGAAGAGATAAATAACATAAATCATAGTATTTTAGAAAATTTATCTACTTATTTTTGTACTGATTCACATAAAACATATACTTATTTTGAAGGAATTTGGTATTCTGATTTAGATGGAGTTTCTTCTTTGCCTGTTATTGGTCCTACTGGACCAACCGGACAAATGGGACCAACCGGATCAGATGGTTTGGATGGTGTTCGTGGTGCGGTTGGACCAACCGGACCAACCGGAGCGCAAGGAGCTGCCTCAATAATTACTGGACCAACAGGACCAACAGGACCTGTTTCTAATATTAAAGGACCAACAGGACCAACCGGGAATCGAGGCATTGCTGGTGTTTCTATCACTGGTCCAATCGGACCAACAGGACCAACCGGAGCGCAAGGAGCTGCCTCAACTGTCACTGGTCCAACAGGACCAACCGGAGCGCAAGGAGCTGCCTCAACTGTCACTGGTCCAACAGGACCAACAGGTGCGCAAGGTGCTGCCTCAACTGTCACTGGTCCAACAGGACCAACCGGAGCGCAAGGAGCTGCCTCAACTGTCACTGGTCCAACAGGTAAAACAGGACCAACTGGAGCTGCCTCAACTGTCACTGGTCC
>Ga0116170_10001673_pt1 | contig 22192 bp, 19 predicted proteins | sample AD_JPNHW1_MetaG_FD_89797 | JGI IMG/M metagenome (GOLD analysis project Ga0116170, IMG submission 89797) | Active sludge microbial communities of municipal wastewater-treating anaerobic digesters from Japan - AD_JPNHW1_MetaG | ecosystem: Engineered > Bioreactor > Anaerobic > Digestate | place... | reverse complement strand
CTACGTCATCGAGCAGACCGGTAACGGCGAACGGTCGTACGACATCTTCTCGCGGCTTCTCAAGGACCGAATCGTGTTCATTGACGGCGAGATAACCGACGCCACCGCCGACCTCGCCGTGGCGCAGCTCCTTTTCCTCGATTCGCAGAATCCCGAGAAGGACATCAATCTTTATATCAATAGCCCCGGCGGCTCCGTTACCGCGGGGCTCGCGATCTACGACACCATGCAGCAAATCCGCTCCGACGTGCAGACCTTCTGCCTCGGGCAGGCGGCGAGCATGGCGGCCATACTCCTCGCGGGCGGCACGGCGGGCAAGCGCAACGCCCTTCCCTCCTCGCGCGTCCTCGTCCACCAACCCTGGGGCGGCGTGCAGGGACAGGCCGTCGACATCGGCATCCAGGCGCGCGAGATCGTCAGGCTCAAGAAGCTCACGATCGAGTATTTCGCGTTCCACACCGGGAAGACCGAGGCGGAGGTTTCGCGCGACATGGAGCGCGACTACTTCATGTCCGCCGAGGAAGCCTGCCAGTACGGCATCGTCGACCAGGTGATGCAGAGGAGGAAGCATGGCAAAGCTCAGAAATGACAAGGAACAGACCTGCTCCTTCTGCGGCAAGAACGCCGACTCGAGCCGACGCATAATCGCCGGCCCGGGCGTTTTCATCTGCGACCATTGCGTCGATGTGTGCCGCGGCATCCTCGACGAGGAAAACCAGCAGCTCTCCACGGAGTTCACCGGCGATATCCCGACCCCGAAGGAAATGAAGGCGCACCTCGACCAGTACATCATCGGTCAGGAGCAGGCGAAGAAAGCCCTCTCGGTCGCGATCTATAACCACTACAAGCGCATCGCGAACCCCTCGAAGGCGCCCGAGGACGTCGTCATCGAGAAGTCGAACGTGCTCCTCATCGGACCGACCGGATCGGGCAAGACCCTCCTCGCGCGCACGATCGCGCAGAAGATGAAGGTCCCCTTCGCGATCGCCGACGCCACGACGCTCACCGAGGCCGGCTACGTCGGCGAGGACGTCGAGAACATCCTCCTCAAGCTCATCCAGAACGCGGGCGGCAACATCGCGTCCGCCGAGCGAGGGATCATCTATATCGACGAGATCGACAAGATCGCGCGCAAGGGCGAGAACGTCTCGATCACTCGCGACGTATCGGGCGAGGGCGTCCAGCAGGCGCTCCTCAAGATCATCGAGGGAACGACCGCGTCCGTGCCCCCGCAGGGCGGCAGGAAGCACCCGAACCAGGAGATGATCAAGATCGATACGACGAACATCCTCTTCATCTGCGGAGGCGCGTTCGTCGGCCTCGAGAAGATGATCGAGGCGCGCGTCGCGCAGCACCCGATGGGATTCGGCGCCGACATCAAGCTCCAGAAGGAACGCAACCTCCAGGAGCTCTACGATCAGCTCAGCCCCGACGACCTCATCAAGTTCGGCATGATCCCTGAGTTCATCGGCCGCCTGCCGATCACCGTGGCGCTCAACGAGCTCGTCCGCGACGACCTGCGGCGCATCCTCACCGAGCCCAAGAACGCGATCGTCAAGCAATTCCAGGCGTCGCTCGACATCGATAAGGTCGAGCTCGTGTTCGAGGAAGACGCGATCGACGCGATCGCCGATCTCGCGATCAAGCAGAATACCGGCGCGCGCGGGCTTCGCGCGATCGTCGAGAAGATGATGATGGAACTGATGTTCGAGATTCCCTCGATCGAGGGTAACAAGCGCGTGGTCATCACGAAGGACGTCGTGGAAAAGGCGCAAAAGCCGCAGATCGAGCAGGCCGGCCAGAAAACGGCCTAAGGCAAGGCTCAGGCTACTTCCAAAAAAACTCGCGCGATACAACGCCGCGAAAGAAATAAGCTCCGGGGAATATGCAAATCCCGGGGCTTTTTTTTTAATTTTCACAAAGACGCGCTGATGAGAAAATCCGATACGAACGTACGGCTTTACGCTACTCGACGACAGAGGCGACGCAATCGAGGGTAGCCGAGGCGCTTTGCCGCCAATCGAAATTCGTCACCCACTTGAGCCCCGAGTCGATGAGCCCGTTTCTGAGGGTATCGGTCTCGCCCGAAGGGACCTTCACGATCCGCGCGATGGCGTCCGCGATCTCCTCGGGGTTATTCTGATCGAAATAGATCGCCGATTCCCCCGCGATCTCGGGCAGCGCGCCCGCGCGCGCGCAGGCGACGGGAATGCCGCACGCCATCGCCTCAAGGACCGGGAGCCCGACCCCTTCGGCCGCAGACGGGAAGATGCACGCGTCAGAGGCCGCGTAGAGCTCGGGCAGGTTCTGATGGGGGAAATACCCGGTAAGGAGGATATCCGAAGCGACCGGGGACTTGATGACCTCGCGATGCACCATCTCGGCGTTGAGCCCGTCCGCGCCCGCGAGGACGAGGCGATGCGGCAGGCCCGTCCGCTGCTTGAAGATCGCGAACGCCTTGATGAGCTCCACGTGGCATTTTGAGGGATACGCGACCCGGGAGGCGTAGATGATGTACGGCCGCCTGATCGAGAAGGGATGGATGAGCACGGCCTCGGTCAGGGATTGCTGACGGGGATAAAAAAGGCTCGTGTCGATGCCGTTATGGATTACCGTGATCCGCGACTCCGGAATGCGGAGGTTCACGAGGTCGTCCCTGATGAAGCGGCTCGCAGCGATGATCCGGTCGACATTCTTGAGCTGCATCTTGAAAAGGTTCGCGATGAGCCCGTCGTCGGAGTTCTTCCAGGTATCGGAGAGGATATCCTGGACGACGGTCACGGCGGGAACGTCGAATTTTACCGGGAGAAGCCTGACGCCGGACGGAAAGAGCGCCGCGTCGTATTTTTGCTTTCGCGCGAAGGAGGGAAACCCGGTAATGTGCCAAAAGCGCTCGGCGAGCTGGCTATCGGAAACCGCGACGCCCGTATACGAGACCGAATCGAGCCCGGAGGTATAGGTAAAACGGTCCAATTCAGGGCCGAAAAGATCAATTGAATGTTCCGATTGCGGAAGGTTGCGTACCAGCGAAAGGACGTAGGCCCCGATTCCGGAACGGCCGTGATCGCAACCAAAAGTATCGATACCGATTTTCAACAGCATCCCCCGTTTTACGGATATAACGGGTTATTATAGCACTTTTCCGACCATTATGCTATCCTCAATTCCATGAATACCTTCTCCGAGCTTTCCGTACCAACAGAACTCTGCGCTGCTCTCGAAAAACGCGGCATTACCGTCCCGACTGCCGTCCAGCGCACGGTGATCCCGGCCCTTACCGCGGGGGAAAGCATCCTTTTCCAGTCGGAGACCGGAACCGGAAAGACCCTTTGCTATCTCCTTCCCGCGTTCATGAAATGCATGAGCGACGCCGGAAAGGATAGCCCGAAGATACTCGTCATCGCGCCAACCCACGAACTCGCCTCCCAGATAAAGACGGAGGCGGTGACCCTCGCGCAGGACTCAGGGCTCCCGATAACCGCCGCGCTCTGCATCGGCGGCGCGCCCCTGAAGCGGCAGATCGAGATGCTCAAGCAAAAGCCGACCCTGCTCGCCGGCGGCCCCGCGCGCATCCTGGAGCTCATTCGTTTAAAAAAACTTTCCGTCCGCGGCATTCAAACGGTCGTAATGGACGAAACCGACCGCATGCTCTCGCCCGAGATGCGCGACATCCTCGCCGAGCTTCTTTCGGTCATGCCGAGCGATGCCCAGTTCATCGCCTGCTCCGCGACGCTCAGTAAGTATCACGCGTCCCTTCTTGAAAGAATGATCCCCGCCCAAAGGGCACGCGCGGACGCCGAGCCCAAGCCCGAGGGAAAGGCCCCGTCGCATCGCTTACGCCTCATCTCGCTCCCGCCCGAGGAGGTGCTCAGGCGCAACATCGCGCATTGGGCGTTTTACAGCGAGGGGCGCGATAAGATCGAAACCTTGCGAAGATTCCTCGTCGCCGAAAAGCCCGCGAAGGCGCTCGTCTTCACGGCGATCGCCGGCCAGGTCGAGAATATCGCGGCGCAGCTCCGGTATAAGAAGGTTCCGTGCTCGGCGCTCTACGCGAAGCTCGATAAGCTCGAGCGGAAGAAAAACATGGATGATTTCCGCGCGGGCAGGACGACGGTGCTCGTCACGAGCGACCTTGCCGCGCGGGGACTCGATATCCCGAACGTGACCCATATCATCCAGCTTGACGTGAACGAGAACGAGGACTTTTTCATCCATCGGGCGGGACGAACCGCGCGCGCGGGAAAATCGGGGATTAACGTGATCTTCGGCGACGAGCGCGAACTCAGGAACCTCGCGCGCATCGAGAAAAAGCTTGGGATCGTGGTGTATCCCAAGGTGCTCTACGGAGGGAAGGTCAGCGAGCCAGAGCAATTCGACGACGACGGAGAGGACCCCGCCGAGACCGAACGCTGATCTCTCAACTCTGAGCTAAACCGGCACCGACGCGCGCTTTCTCTTCGCGTCGGCTCCTATCCGCTTATCATTAAAAGAAGTACTGAAATCCCGCGCTGATGTAATTATTGTACACGGTCCCAACGGCGTCCTCTCGCCAATTGGCGAGCTTCTTCGCGGCCGCGGCCTTGATCGTCTCGTCATCGGCTCCCTCGAGACTCTCATCGTGCGCGTAGATCTCGCTCGTGACGTCGGGATTGATGTTCATCTCGAAGCGATAGCCGAACTTGAAGAGCATGTGACCGCCGGTCTTGAGTATCGGGAGCCTGCACGCCACGTCGAAGCCCGTTTGCCAAATGTATTGGATCGTTTCCTGGGTCAGGAACGGCGTCGAGTAGAAGTACGCGTGGCCGGCGTCCGATCCCGACGAATTTCGGATTGACCCGTCGGTCACGTACGATCCTTTGCCGGTCAGGTATTCCTTCACCCAGTCGTACCCGATGTCCTCGTTCACGTTCGCGTGCCTGATGAGCGTTCCGACGAAATCGACGTCGACGTCCTCAAGCGGCCGGATCTTGATCTTGAGGTTTATGCGATCGGAGTTCGGGTCGAGCGCGGCGCCGAAGCTCTCTCCCGCCTGGGTGTAGTTTTGGTAATTGGGCTCGCTCGTGTCGAGGTCCTCGCTCCCCTTATGGCTATAGGTATACGGCGTGACCATCGTGTAGTTCAGCGAGATGAGCGTGAAGAGCCCCGACTTCCGCGGCGCGTAGGATGCGCCGATCTGCCCGGCGATTCGCCACTTCGTATCGAATTTCAGTTTCACGAGATCGTTAAAGCTCAAATCGTCGGCGTTCAGGACCCCGTCGATCTTGAGTCCCTCGATCGGCTTAACGGTGAACATCCCGCCGATGTAGTTGTTATCCGCGAAGCCGGTATTCCCCTGGCTGATCATGTACGGCGAAAGCGGGAGGATATAGAGGGGATCGAACCGACCGCCGTAGATGACGGATTCGAGGATCGAAACCGAAAGCCATTCGTAGGGATGATAGTCGATCGAGTGGATCGAAACGAATTTCTCGGGGTAATACTTATCGGGATCGTCGTCAGCGGTCGCGGACAGGGTATAGAACGAGACGTTAAGGCCCCATGGGTTCCGGTAGAACGCGAAATCGAGCTGCCCGGTATGGAGCGCCTGGGGACCGACGATGATCCCATCATAATGGAAGGGGCCCCAGGAACCGCGCATGAGCCCGGCGTTGAGATAGTAATCGGGCGTGCCAATCGCGATCGATGAATTGACCGAAGGAAGGATCCACATCGGGCCTGCCTTCGCGTTGTCCTCGACGATATCCTTCGCAGAGCCCTGTCCCGCGGGGATAAGCTCCTCGGAGCGGAGCTTGTTCGTGGCCCATCCGTCGACGGAGACGCTCGCCGATACCTTTTCCGACATGAAGAAGTTAAGATCGATCGCGAGCGCGATGTCGAGTTGCTTGAACCCATTATAGCTATCGATGGCCGCTCCGGTCTTGTAGCCGACGGTGAGGACCCTGCCGAAGATGCGCTTAGCGTGCGCCTCGGCGATCTGCCTTTGGGTCGCGTCGCCCTTGGCGATAACCTGGTCGAGAATCGACTTTACGAGCTGCTGGGGATAGGGCCTAGCCGCGGGAAGGTTATTCACGAGCCCCATGGTTTCCCACACGACGAGGTCGTCGTAGAAGTAATCGTAGGGATCGGCGGCTACCTGGGCGAAGAGGGTCGTCGACGCGAAAAGGCCGACTAATAGGATGGACAAGAAACGGGCTCTCATGTTTTCCCCTTACTGATGCGGTGACCGGAAACGGGGTGACCCCTTGGCGAGCGCGCGTCTCATGGACTCGATGCGCCTCGCGAGAAACCGGTACCCCACTATACCCGAGTTTGCCCCCGAACCTCAAGCCGTCAGCCCTTTCCCGACAAGGCCTCGCGCGAAACCGAGCCCCCAAAAAAGATCACGAAAAGGAATGGATAAAGCGCATGACCTCGTCGAGCCCGTTTCTGATTTTCAGCTTCGCGATCCGCGCCTGGACGTCCCGAACCATGGCCGGGTCGCCGATGACGCGCTCGGCCTGCGCAATGATCTCCTTGGGCTTTTTGACAGACCAACCGGCGCCGCTATACACGGCGAAGAGCACGTTCCCGAGTTCCTGGCCGCGGATGAAGGTCGAGAAGATCACGGGCTTACCCACGGCAAGCACCTCCATGACCGTCGAGGCGCCGCCCTTCGTGATCACGCAGTCGGACACGTTGAGGAGATCGGGCATAAACGAGACGAAATCGTAGACGATGACGTTCTCGGCCTTTTTCCAGTCGACGAGCAACTGCACCTGCCGCTTAAGCAGGCGGTTCTTTCCGCACACGACAAGCAGGATCTCGTCGCGCTTTTTCGAGACGAATTCCGACACGATGCGGTCGGCGCTCCGAAGCCCTTCCCCGCCCCCGGCGATAAGAAGTATCTTCCGGTCAAGCGGGAGCTTCAGCCTTTTTTTGGCCTCGATAACCTCTTCTTCGGTATACCGCCTGTCATATGCGCGGTTGAGGATAAACGGAAACGCGTGCACGCGATCGGGCGCATACCCATACTTCTCGATCGCTTCCTTTCGGAGCTTCTCGGAAAAAACGACCAACTCCATTCGCTTTTCATGGAACCAGATCGCGTGGGCGGTATAGGGGTCGGTGACGAGGGTAATGAGGGGTATCGCGGGGTTCAGGCGATCGAGCGCCTTCCGAGCGACGTCGATGAGCACCTCATGGAGGCATACGACCTTGGTGATCCCGTTATCGCGGAAAAAACGATAGAGGTGGCTCTCCCCATGAATCGAGACGAAATAACTCCCGAGTTTTCTGCACAGGGAATGCTCGGTCATGCGGTAAAACAGGACATAGGACGGCTCGAAATAATTCGATGAGACGAGATAGCCTTTTTCGAAAAAAAGCCGGCAAAACACCATCTTATCGCTAAAGCCGTTGCAAAGGAACGCCTTGTCGTCATCGGGCCAGGCCTTTTCAAGGCCGCTCGCGAGCGCCTTTGAGGGAGCGATATGGCCGCCCCCGGTATTTAAATAAAGGAAAGCAATTTTCTGCTTCATAATTTCCCCATAGTATATCCGCATAACTCGAGCATGGGCAAGTCTTACCTGTACAAATGTCGGTTAGGAAGCTATACTGGACGAATGAATATCGCGTTATTTTCAGATAGTTACCTTCCCACAAAAAGCGGTATCGTCACGGTCGTCATTCAGCTTCGCGCGGCGCTTGAGGCGATGGGTCACCATGTCGTCATCGTGACGGTCGAGACGACCCCCGAATCAAAAAGCGACGAGGATCCCTGCATATTCCGCGTTCCTTCCATACCGCTCGGCCTTGGCACCGACCAATTCGTCGGCTTCCCCCAGAAGCGGAAGATCATCAAATTCCTCCGCGAGCATCATGTCGAGATCATCCACTGCCACACCGAGTTCTACATCGCGCACGCGGCTAAGCGAGTCGGCAAGGCCATGCACATCCCGACGATCGCCACGACGCATACGATGTGGGAGGATTTCTACGATTATTACCTGCCTCTTGCCCGCTTGATACCGGTTAAGGTCATTCGCCGCCTCGTCAAGCGCCTCTACCGCAAGTTCTACGCGTTCATCAACGTATCGACGAAGGCCCGCGACTATTTCAAGAGCGACTTCATGCTCCCGGACATCCCGTCGGCCGTGGTACCGAACGCCGTCGACACGGACGCGTTCCTGTCGCGACCCGATACCCCCGAGCAATTCGCGCAAATGAGGAAGAACTGGGGCATCGGCGACAAGGATATCCTCCTTCTTTTCGTCGGCCGCATCGGCGAGGAAAAAAGGGTACTCGAGCTACTCGACGTCGCGCTTGAGGTAACCGCCGCCCGAAAGAACGTGAAGGCGCTCTTCGTCGGGAACGGCCCCGCCATCGAGCAAATGCGCCAGGCCGTGCACAAGGCAAACGGCGATGGCCAGGTGATCTTCACCGGGTTCGTCAACTGGACGGAGCTACATACGTATTATGGCATGAGCGATATCTTTATGACCTGTTCCCTTTCGGAGATGCACTCGATGACGATTCTCGAAGCCCTCCTATCGGGTCTTCCGATCTGCACCAGGCGCGACGCGAGTTATCTCGATACCGTCTACCCGGGAAAGAACGGCTATCTCGGCAACACGGATGAGGAGGTCGCGCGCGGGATCCTCGAGCTCGTCGATGACCCCGACAAGCGGCGCGAATACGGCAAGAGAAGCCTCGAGATCTCGCGCACCTTCTCGATCGCCAATCATGCAGAAAAGACGATCGCGTTCTACAAGACCGTGCTCGCGTACTATCCCCATCCGGTCAACGAGGCAACGCTTAGAAAGAACGTCGAAGGATAATCTCCTCGGCGCGAATCGTCCCTGCGCGGCGCGAACAGCAAGTGCTTTTTTGTTTTCCTTTCGCGCCTGATTCTTAGTTGATGCGACAGTTTGATTGAGGTATTTTTTAACCGTGAACCGCGAAGAAAAAGAAACCCTGTATACCTTCCTCGAAACCGCCGATCGCATGCTTTCGGGCGGCACCGTGCCGCGCGCGGCCATGCCCTCTTTTACCGACGACGCGGTTTCGGCGGACGGTGCGCGAGGCGAAGCGCCCGATGGCGTCCCAGGTCCCGCGCGCATGGAGGACTCGGGCGCGCCGACCGAATCGATCGCGGAGATCGCAAGCCGGATCGCCTCCTGCGATCGGTGCGTCCTTTGCAAAACGCGAAAGAACGTCGTTCCCGGAATCGGCCCTGAGCGGCCGCTCGTCATGGTCATCGGCGAAGGACCCGGCGCGGACGAGGACGCGCAGGGAGAGCCCTTCGTCGGGAAGGCGGGCCAGCTCCTCGATAAGATGCTCCTTGCCATCGGGCTCTCCCGAAAGGAAAACTGCTTCATCGCGAACGTCGTGAAGTGCCGGCCGCCCGAGAACCGCGACCCCGCCCCCGAGGAGGCCGCGGCCTGCGCGCCCTTCCTCGAGGCGCAAATCTACGCCCTCAGGCCCCGCGCGATCCTCGCGGTCGGAAGGGTCGCCGCGCAAAACCTCCTGAAGACAACGGACGGCATCGGGAAACTTCGCGGGCGGATCTTCGACTATCGCGGCATTCCCTTGATGCCGACCTACCATCCAAGCGCGCTCCTCCGCGACGAGAACCTCAAGCGTCCCGCGTGGGAGGATCTCAAGCGATTCAAAACCGAGCTTCTCGAAGACGGTAACCCCTGATGCCGACCTGGCTCGAAGTCGCGTTTAACCTTCCCGTATATCAGACCTTCACCTATCGGGCCCCCGAGAAAGCCGGTTCCCAAGACACGGCCGAATCCTTCGTCGGGCGCCGAGCCGAGGTTGTCTTCGGCTCGCGGCGCATCGCGGGCTTCGTGATCGGCGAAAGCGCGCGGCTTCCCGAGGGCTGCCCGCTCGACGAGGGCAGCATCAAGGAAGTCGTGCGCATGGTCGACGAGAGCCCGATCTTCGGCATGAACGAGATATCGCTCGCGCGATGGATCGCGCAATTCTACCTCTGCGCCGAGGGCGAGGCCCTTGGCGCGATGCTTCCCTCTGGCAGGCGCGAAAGCGAAACCGGCGGGATCGCCTTCGACGATTTCGACTTCGTGGGCGAGTCGCGCGAGCTTTCCGGCGAGCAATCGCGCGCGGTCGCGGGAATCCTCGACCCCGAGGCAAAGTCTCCCGCCTACCTTTTCGGCGTCACCGGCTCGGGGAAGACCGAGGTCTTTCTCCGCGCGGCCGAAAGCGTACTCGCGCGGGGCCAAGGCGTCATCTATCTCGTGCCCGAGATCTCGCTCACCCATCAGGTCATCGAGTCCGTCGTCTCCCGATTCGGGACGCTCGCCGCGGTCCTCCACTCGGGGCTCTCGGGCAGCAAGCGGCTCGCCGAATGGATGCGCATCAGGCGCGGCGAGGCCCGCATCGTCGTCGGCGCGAGAAGCGCCGTCTTCGCGCCCGTCGGGAACCTCGGGCTCATCATCATCGACGAGGAGCACGACGGCTCGTACAAATCGGGCACGACGCCGCGCTATCACGCGCGGCAGGTCGCGATGCATCGCGCGAGCTGCGCGGGCGCGGCGCTCGTCATGGGAAGCGCGACCCCCTCGGTCGAGGCCTGGCATCAGATGAAGACCGGCGCTCTCAGGGAGTTTACCTTGACGCGGCGACTCGCGGGCGGCGCCGTTCCCGAGATTCGCGTCGTCCCGCTCGGCGGGACCGACGGCGCCCTTTCGGGTTCGCTCATAGACGAGATTCGGCAATCGAAGGAAGCGGGCAGGCAGTCGATCATCTTCCTGAATCGCAGGGGGTTTACCCATTTCTTCCGCTGCAACACCTGCGGCTACGACCTCAAGTGCAAGAACTGCTCGGTGCCGCTGACCTGGCACCGAACCCAGGGTATCATGAAATGCCATTACTGCGGTTACCAGACCAAGCCCCCGACGGTTTGCCCCGAATGCGGGTCGCTCGATACGGGCTACGCGGGATTCGGGACCGAGTTCATCGAGGACGAGGTCAGGCGGACTTTCCCGGGGTATACCGTGCAGCGCGTCGACACCGATACCCTCACGAAGAAGGACGAGCTCAAGCGCGCGCTTTCGGACTTTCGCGACGGAAAGGTCGACATTCTCCTCGGCACGCAGATGGTCGCGAAGGGCCTCAACTTCCCCGGCGTTAGGCTCGTGGGGATTGCGCTCGCCGACACCGGGCTCCACATGCCCGACTTCCGCGCGGCCGAGCGAACGTTCGCGCTCATCGTCCAGGTCGCAGGACGCGCCGGGAGATTCTTCCCCGACGGCCGGGTTATCATCCAGACCTGGAGCCCGAAGAACCCGGCGATCGCGTACGCCGCGAACGGCGACGTCGAGGGTTTTTACGCGTACGAGCTCGCGCAGCGCGAGCTTCTGGGCTTTCCGCCCTATTCGCGCCTTGTCCGCCTCGTCTTTCGGAGCAAGGACCCCGAGGTCTCGGCGCGGGGAGCCGAGGGCGCGCGCGAAATCCTTTCAAAGCACGTACCCGCTGACGCAGAGATCATGGGCCCCGCCGAATGCCCGCTCGCGGTCATCGCGGGGAACCATCGCCATCAAATCATCATCCGCGGCAAGCACCTCGCGCCGATCGCGCACGCCGCGCGCCTGTTCCTCACCGGATATAAGCCCCTTCCCGCCCTCTACATCGAAGTCGACGTCGACCCGGTAAGCTTACTCTAAGCGGCGGCGGCTCCTTTCGTCGCAGGTTCAAAGCGTGCGGTTTCGTTTGTTGGGAAGCGCGTACGTTGATGAAAAGGAAATCAGTATCTGATGTTCCAGAGAAAGAGCCCCGTCGAGGGAGCGGTAGGCCCGGCGAGCTTCCGCTCGCGGGATTCAAGTATTCGCGTAAACTCGTCGATCTCCGCGCCGCGTTCCTCGAGATACAAAAGCGTGCCCGTGATCGAGCGGACCATCTTCCAAAGAAAGGCGTTCGCGCTGATCTCGAAGACGACCTTCTCTCCTTCGGGATAGAAGACCGCCTTATATAGATAGCGGAAGCGCGTGTGGCTTTGATCCCCGGCCGCGGTGAAGGTCGAGCAATCGATCTCGCCTGAGAGGGCCGACGCCATCCGGTTGAGGCGGGCTAGGTCGGGCCAACGCCCGATATACCAAACGTAGGGCATCTCGTGCGCGGGGCAGCGTTTCCCGCAATACATGAAATAGCGATACGTGCGCTCTCGCGCGTCGAAGCGGGCGTGAAACCCCTGCGGTACCTCGCGCGAGGCGAGGATGCGCACGTCGCGCTCGAGGAGCGAGTTGAGCGCGGGGACGAATCGGTCCGCGGGGATCCGCTCGATGTCGGTGTGAAAGTTCGCGACCTGCCCGAGGGCGTGGACGCCGGAGTCGGTCCTACCCGAGCCGATGAGCGGCACCGCATGGCCGTGCATGATCTCGAGCGCGCGCTCGATCTCTTCCTGGACCGTGCGGCCCTTCCCTATTGCGCCTTCGCTCTGGCGCTGCCATCCGAGAAAATCGGTGCCGTCGTAGGAAACGGTGAGCGCTATGTTCCGGAGCCGCGCGTCTTCTCGCTCGCTCATTCGTCGGGGTCTTCCCCATCGACCTCGAGCTCGGCGACGATCTTGTCGTAGAGGGCGCGCGCGTGCTCGAGAAGCGGGCCGGGCTTACTCTTGGTCGACCGCCCGAGGCCAAACATCTTGGCGAGCGAGCGCCGATGGTAGGTAAGTATCTCGGCGCGCTTCGCCGGGTCGCCGCGCGGGCCGTACTTGAGCTCGAGGAGCGCCGAGAGGTAGAGGACGCCGTCGTATCCGTAGTTCTTGTCGAGATCGGGCCCGAACGACTTGAGGCTCGCGATCATCTCCTTGCCCGAGGTTTCGAGCTCCACCGCATGGCGGTAGAAAAAGCTCGCCTTGCGATAGAGGAGATCGGCGATGTACGCGTAGTTCTCCTCGGGGTATTTCTTGCCAAGCTCGGCGAAAAGCCACGCGGCGCGAAGCGAGCACACGCCCTGCTTGATCGTCGGCGAGTATTTCGGGTCGACGTCCTCGTAGCACAAAAGCGCGAGATAGTACGAGGCGGCGCCCTCGGCGAGGGTTCTCGTTCCGGTATAGCTCAGCTTCGAGAAAAGCTTCTTCGTCGATTCGTAGCGCGCCTGCATGTGCTCGTAGATTTTATTGAGGCTCTCCTTGTCGAGGATGCAAAAATCCTGGGGAAAGGCCGCGTAGTGGCATTTTGGGCATACGGTCATCGTGTACACGAGCGGGTGAATCTCGCCGAATTTCGCGGAAGGCTCGTAGAGGCGATGGAGCTCATCGGTCAGTTCGCCGGCGATCATGCGGCCGCCGCCCGAAAGGAGTTCCTCGCGCTTAAACTTCGCGTTGCAGATCGGGCATTCGGTCTGATCCTTCGAGTAGAACGTTATCGACGGGGATTTCTCGTTTTTACTCGCCATGGGACTCTCCTTCGATGACCACCATCGCGAGCGCGTTGTCGCGTTCGTGGGTGAGGCTAACGTGCACGGTAACGCCGCCGACGGCGCGAAGCGCCTCGAGCGCGTTGCCGTAAAGCTCCATGCAAGGCTTCCCGTTATGGTTGTTCCACACGAGAATGTTCTTGAGGGTGATGCCGCTCAAGCCCGTGCCCACGGCCTTCCCGAAGGCCTCCTTCGCGGCGAAACGCGCGGCGAGCGAAAGCGTGGCTCCCGAGCCGCGGCTCAGCGCGGTCTTGAGCTCCTCCGGGTGGAAGTAGCGGTCGAGAAGCCCGGGGATCTTTTGCCAGCGCTCGAGCCGGCTCACGTGGACGACGTCAAGCCCAATGCCGATTATCATTGTTGCCTCCGCTTCGCGGTGATGACGATCTCCTCGGGCGTGTATTTCGTGACCTCGAACGGCGCGGGGATTATCGGGTGGACCTCGATCGTGTACGTTCCGGGCGCGTGGATGTTTTCGCAGAGCACGGTCAGCGCGTTCTCAGGCAGCGTCCAAGCCTCGAGCTCGTTTTGCGTCCCCTTGATCTCGAGCGAGCCCGACGCGGTCGCCGTCTCGACGGCGAGCGATGGGTCGAGATTCTCGAAATAGAACGGCACGTCGTCGAAGTTCTTCACGAGGGTCGTGCGGTTGATCGTGACCGAGTAATGGAGCTTCCCGTTGCCCGACACGGACACGAGCGGGTTCCTGTTCACGAGGTCGACGTCTCCCTCGAAGCTCGCGTTGCGCGCGGTTAGCTCGATCTGCTCGCTCGTCATGTCGTGGATTTTCTCGATCGCGGAGCGCGGGCCCGTTACCTCGACGGTCTCCGGGTTGACCGCGTACCCGACGAACTCATACCCCGCCTCGGGGTATCCCTTGAAGCCCGCCGTCACCGGGACCTTCTTGACGAGCCGGTGCTCGAGCCTGAGCTCGATCTCGACGGGCTCGACGGTCACCTCGAGGGGATCGATGTCGAGCGCGGAGCCTTTGAGCCTCGTCTGTATCGGCACCCTGAAGGAGCCTTCCTTATTGAACTGCGAAAGGTCGACGTACACGGCAACGTCGGATTCCTGCACGAGCGAGATATTGTCCGACTCGCCGCGAAGCCCTACCTTCACGACCCTCGGGTAGCTCGACGCGGGAACGAGGTCCCCGTTCGTCTCGATCTGGAGCGGCACCGAGAGGTAGCGCTGCTCGAGGGTGCTCATGCGGTAAAAAAGGAAGAGGAGGAGCGCGAGGGTGAAGCAGACGATCTTCGCGGGCCAGTTCTCGAGTATCTTGTCAGTCAAGTTCTTTACGGTCATTGCCCGAGTCCTCCGTGTGTGAAGCGTCGCCCCCGAGCTCGAGGAGGTCCTCGAGCTGCCGGGTTATCTCGGCGGACGAAAGGTCGTAGTAGAGCTTCGAGTCGTACGCGAGGCTGATGGCGCCGGTTTCCTCGGACACGATCATGACGACCGCGTCGGTTTCCTCCGAAAGCCCGAGCGCCGCGCGGTGCCGCGTGCCGAAGGTCTTTCGAATGTCCTGCTGCTCCGACAAAGGCAGGAAACATCCCGCCGCGATGACGCGCCCGCCCTGAATGATCGCGGCCCCGTCGTGGAGCGGGGTGTCGTGCCCGAAGATGGTGACGAGGAGGCTCGACGAGAGGTCGGCGTTGAGCCGCGTCCCGGTTTCCGCGATATCCTTGAGCCCGTTTCTCCTGATGAATACCGCGAGCATGCCGCGCCGCCGGTTCGAGAGGATCTCGGCCGCGGTGAGCACCGACTCGAGGTGGCTGTGCTTCGATCTCTTCCCGATGCGAAGCCAGTCGCTCTGCCCTATCTTGAGGAATATCTTCCGGAGCTCGGGCTGAAAGACGATCGCGACGCCGATGAGCAGCCCTGGCGCGAGGATGTTGAGGAGCCACAGGAGGGTGTTGAGCCTGAGGAGGAACGCGATCGCGTAGATGATCAAGAGCGACACGGCGCCCTTAAGGAGCTGTATCGCCTGGGTTTTCACGAGGATTCCATAGGCCATGTATAAGAGGAACGAGAGTATCGTTATATCGAGAAACGGCTGGACGGCCGTATAGAGCTGCCAGGCCTTTTTAATGAATTCCACAGGTTTCGATCTCCTTAAGAACGCGGAGCATGTCGCGCGTTTCCCCGACGTCGTGAACGCGAAGCATGAACGCGCCGCGCTGAACCGCGAGCAGATTCGCCGCGAGGGTTCCCGGAAGCCGATCCCTCGTTTCCCGCCCGGTCATCTCACCGATGCAGGACTTCCGCGAAAGCGCCATAAGCACAGGGTACCCGGCGCGGACGATTTCCGCAAGGCCCGCGATGAGCGCGACGTTGTCCTCGCGGCGCTTCCCGAAGCCGATGCCGGGATCGAGGATAATCCGCTCTCGCGCGATCCCCATTTCCGCGGCGTACCGCGCGCGCGCGACGAGCTCCTCGGTAACCTCGCGGACGGGATCGGCGTACGACGGATTCTTTTGCATCGAGTCGGGCGTGCCGCGCCGGTGCATGAGGATTACCGGTATCCCCGCGCGCGCGGCGAAGGGCGCCATGGCGGGATCGTCGGCGAGCGCGGACACGTCGTTGAGGATGTCGGCGCCCTCGCCGAGGGCCGCCTCGAGAACGCGCGCCTTCCGCGTATCGACCGATATCGGCACGTCGCTTCGCTTTCTGATCGCCTTGACGATCGGGATGACCCGCGCGAGCTCTTCTTCCTCGCTGACGTACGCCGAGCCGGGCCGCGTGGACTCCCCTCCTATGTCGATGACGTCCGCGCCCTCGGCGCGAAGGGCCAATGCCCGCTCAGCGCCCCGCTCGGGGCCAGAAGCCTCAAGGGCGCGGCTCCCTTCCCAAAAGGAATCGGGGGTCGCGTTCACGATGCCCATGATGAGCGCGGGTAAGTCGCTTTCGATTCTTCTGCCGCCTGAAAGATCAAGGGACGCCATCAGCGCGACCGGCCCTCGGCCACCGCGGCGCGGAGCTTGCGCACGGCGTCCGCGATATGGGCGCTCGAAAGCCCCGCCGACGCGAGGATCTCCGCGCGCGTCCCCTGCGGGTAAAAGATCTCGTCAAAAGCGAGCGTGGCGACTTTGCATTCGGGAAGCTCGGTCGAAAGAAGCGACGCCAAATGTTCCGCGATCCCGCCCGTCTCGACCGCGTCCTCGACGAGGACGACGTTTTGGTACGGCTTCATCGCGGCGACGAAGAACGCGGCATCAAGCGGCTTAACGAAGCGAAGGACGTAGCTATCGACGGGTTTTCCCTGCCGGGCGAGCATGTTCGAGGCCTCGTGCACCTCGGGATAGATGCCGCCCGTCGCGACGATGACCGTGTCCGAACCGTCCTGATGGGTAAAGACCCCGCGGCTTTCCACGAGCGGGAGCGAAAACGCGTCCTGCTCCGTCGGGCAGGCGCCCTTTGGGTAGCGAAGCATGACCGGGGTATCCTGCGCGAGCGCCCAGGAAAGCATGAGCCGCATCTCGCACACCGAAGCCGGCGTGAGGATCGAAATGCCGGGGATGGACCGGAAGAGCGCGATGTCGAAGATACCCTGATGGGTCTCGCCGTCGTCGGGCACGGCGCCCGAGCGGTCAAGCGCGAACACGACCGGGAGCGACTGGAGCGCGACGTCGTGTATTACCTGGTCGACCGCGCGCTGCATGAAGGTGCTGTAGATGGCGACGACGGGCTTCATGCCGCCGGCGGCGAGCCCGCCGGCGAAGGTCACCGCGTGCTGCTCGGCGATGCCGACGTCGAAGAACCGCTCGGGATATCGATGCTGGAACGGCGCGAGCCCGGTACCCTTCGCCATCGCCGCGGTGATCGCCGCGATCCGCGGATCGTTCGCCGCGAGGTCGACGAGGGTGCGCGAAAAGGCCTCGGTAAAGCTCGTCGTGTCGAACTTCTCGACCTTCCCGTCCGAGATGCAGAACGGCCCGATTCCGTGAAAGGCCGAGGGGTCGTTTTCCGCGAGGCTATAGCCCTTTCCCTTCTTCGTGAGCACGTGCACGACGACCGGCCGGTTGAGCGCACGCACGTCGCGAAGGACCTTCTCGAGTTCTTCGATATTATGCCCGTTGAGCGGGCCGACGTATTCGAAGCCGAGATCGACGAAAAGGTTATCCTTAAAAAGGATGCCCTTCACGCCCCGCTTGATGCGATGGATTATCCGGGCGACGGTCTCGCCCAATAGCGGGATGTGCCGCACCGCGCTATCGACGCGGTATTTAAAGCGCTGATAGGACGCGCCCATGGTCAGGCGCGATAGGTACTCGGAAAGCGCGCCGGTATTCGGACTTATGGACATCTTGTTGTCGTTGAGGATGACGATGAGATCGTTTTTCCCCTGACCCGCGTGCGAGAGCGCCTCGAGGGCCATGCCCCCGGTGAGCGCGCCGTCGCCGATCACGGCGATCACCTTGCCCGAGTCTCCGGTCAGCCGCCGGGCGCTCAGGAGGCCGAACGCGGCGGATATCGACGTCGAGGAATGCCCGGTATCGAAGGCGTCGTGGGGGCTTTCGGATCGCTTCGGGAAACCCGAGAGCCCATCCTTCTTCCTGAGGGTGGGGAATCGGTCATAGCGACCGGTCAGGAGCTTATGGGTATAGCTTTGATGGCCGACGTCCCAGACGAAGAGGTCACGGGGCGAGGAAAACACGCGATGGAGCGCGATCGTCAGCTCGACGACGCCGAGGTTGCTCGAAAGATGGCCGCCGTTCGTGCCGACGACCTCGATGATCTTTTTCCTGATCTCTTGCGCGAGCCTATTGGATTCCGGAATGGTGAGTTTTTTTACATCGTCTGGAGACGAGATTCCGGCCAGTATGGAACGATTCATAGACGGCTAGTATACCATAGCGAAAGGCAAAAAAAAAGACCGCAAAACGCGCCGCGTTTTACGGTCTGCCTGCAACCAAGCGTTACCGGGAGTCTGTTGGAACCCGGAAAGAAACCCTCCGGGTTCAGGGCTTCGCATGAAGCCCGATCGGCCCGGATCATGTTATCTTTTTTTGTGCCGGTTTCTTCTGAGTTTTTTCTTCCGCTTATGCGTCGCGATCTTCTGGCGTTTTCTTTTTTTTCCGCAGGGCACGTCGGCACTCCTTATACTGAAAGTGCGATAATTATGCACAGAAACGAAAAAATCGTCAAGGGGTACGGTTTCGGCGGAAGGGGCGTCGCGAGTGAGCCTTACGCCTCCCAAAGATCGCGGGCGACCCTGAAAAAACCGGCCGCATCGTCCGCGGAAAGCCGCCTGACGCCTGCCATTGGCTTGATAAAGGTTTCCTGGCGCTTCGCGTATTTCCGCGAATCGGCCTTTATCGCGGCGCGTGTCGAAGCCTCGTCGCCTTCCCCGAAAAACTCCCGGTAACCGATCGCCTGCATCCCGGGATCCTCGGGACCATAGCCCCGCGCAATGAGACTCGCAACCTCCGCCGCAAGGCCCGAAGCGAACATCTCGTCGACGCGAGCATCGATTCGCGCGTTAAGCTCGTCCCGCGGGCGATCGAGCGCCACGGCGCAAAAGCGAAAGCCCTCCCGAAAGGCCGTCGGAAGCGCATAATCGCTTAACGGGCGGCCGGAGACGTAAAAAACCTCGAGGGCGCGGGCGATTCGGTACTCGTCGTTCGGGTGGATGCGCGCAGACGACTCGGGGTCATGGGACTTGAGTTCCGCAAGCAGCGTTTCGGCACCCTCTTCCTTCATTCGATCGAGTATCCTCCTACGAAGGACGGGATCGGATTCGGGGGTCAAGGGAAGACCGTACAGGAAGTTCTTAATATAGAAGGCAGTACCGCCAAGGACGATCGGGAACTTTCCCCGCGCGATAACGTCGCGACAGGCTTCATCGGCAAGGCGGACGAAATCCCCTGCGCAAAACTGCTCATTGGGAAACCGGATATCGATAAGATGATGGGGAAGTGACGAAAGCAGCTCAGGGTCGGGCTTGGCGGTCCCGATGTCCATGCCGCGATAGACCTGCATGGAGTCGGCGCTGATAACCTCAACCCTTCCCCGAAAGCGGCCGTCGGTCCCCAAAGGGAGGGGATCATCGCAATCGGCAAAAAGGCTTCGCGCGAGCGCGGTCTTTCCGGAAGCGGTGGGACCGAATACGACAAGGACCGGAAGACGCGAGTCTCCGGTCATTTCGGCGCTCATTCCAATGGGTTTGTTACGGCTTCTCGATCTGGTACTCTACCGTCTTGGTAAAGACCTGCTTGGCGGCGAGGGAAACGACCTTTCCGTCGTTTTCCTCGATCGAGGCATCGCGAACCATGGAAAGCTGATAGGCGCGGCGAATGGAAGCGCAGGTAATCTCGTATACATTGCCCGTGAACTCGACGAGCTGCTCTAAGGGGAATATCATATGATGAATATACCTATTTTTTGGGCTTTGCACAAGCGAATCTTGCCCGACCTTGCGTAATTGTATACATTTATAGGTATCCTATAGGGAGGTTCTATGGATTTCAACAAAGGAAAGCGCGACGGCGGCACCCCACCGTGGCTTTCCCCTTCGATTATTCTCCTCACGGTCCTCATCGTCTTTCTCCTCATACTCGCGAGCACGGGTTTTTACATCGTCGACCAGACCGAAAACGCGGTCATCACCCGGTTCGGAAAATACCAGGAAACCGTCGAGCCGGGCCTTCACTTCAAAATCCCCTTTGGAATCGATAAAAGCTACAACGTGCCGACCAAGGTCGTCCAAACCGAGCAGTTCGGCTTCCGCACCGTCAAGGGCGGCGTCCAGTCCACCTACGAAAACAACATGACGAGCGAGTCGACCATGCTGACCGGCGACCTCAACATCATCGACGTCGAGTGGATCATCCAGTACCGCATCGACGACCCGAAGGCATGGCTTTTCAACGTCAACCGAGACGTCAGGATCATAACGATCCGCGACGTGTCCCGCTCGGTCATCAACACCCTCGTCGGCGACCGCGCGATATTGGACGTCATCGGCCCCGAGCGAACCGCGATCGAAACGAACGCCGTGACCATGATGAACGACAAGCTCAACGAGTTCGGGCTCGGCGTGCGGGTCACCACCGTGCAGCTCCAGAACATCGTGCCCCCCGCCGGCGTGCAGTCCGCGTTCGAGGACGTCAACAAGGCGATCCAGGACATGAACCGCCTCATCAACGAGGGTAAGGAAGCCTACAACACCGAGATCCCGAAGGCCTCGGGAGACGCGGAGCGGATGATCCAGGAAGCGCAGGGATACGCCACAGAGCGCGTCAACAGGGCGAAGGGAGACGTCGCGCGCTTCAACGCGGTGTACGCGGAATACCGAAAGGCGCCCGAGGTCACCCGAAAGCGGCTCTATCTCGAAACCGTCGAGAACGTCTTCAGCGCCGACACGGGCACGACCCTCGTCGACAAGAAGCTCGACAACTTCCTCCCCCTCAAGAGCTTAGAAAAGGCAGGTGAGAAAAAATGAAACGCTCAATCACGTGGACGCTCGGAGTCATCGCGGCCATCATTATAGTCCTCCTTATGGCCAACCCCTTTTTCGTCGTCGATGAGGGCAATCAGGTCGTCGTCACCCGCTTCGGCGAGATCATCGCGTCGAGCCCCAACGCGGGCCTCCACGTCAGGGTCCCGTTCGTGGACAAGGTCATCACCTACCCCGAAACGGTCATGGCGCTCGACGGCGACGACCAGCGCATCCCGACCAAGGAAAACCAGTTTATCGTCGTCGACACGACGAGCCGCTGGAAGATCGTCGATCCCGTCAAATTCTACGAGTCCGTCACCACGGTCGACGGGGCGTATTCCCGCCTGAACGACATCATCGACTCGGCCGTCAGGACGGTCATCACCTCCTCGAGCCTCAACGACGTGGTCAGGAACTCCAACCTCATCAACGAGCTCAAGCACGAGGAGAATTTCGCCCTCGGCTCCGACATCGAGATCAGCCAGTTTAACACGGCCGAAAAGGTCGTGTACGAGCCGGTTACCCGCGGCCGCCAGGAATTGAGCAACGAGATGGCGTCGATCGCCCGGCCGAAGGTCGCCGGGTTCGGCATCGAGCTCATCGATATCGTCCCCCGCCAAATCAAGTATTCGGACGAGCTCACCGAAAGCGTGTACAACCGCATGATCAAGGAGCGCAACCAGATCGCGCAGACCTTCCGCTCGACCGGCGAGGGAAAGAAAGCGGAATGGATGGGAAAGCTCGAGAACGAGAAGAAGAGCATCATCTCGGGCGCCTATAACAAGGCCGAGAAGATCAAGGGCCAGGCGGACGCCGAGGCAACCAGGATCTACGCGGAGTCCTATAGCCGCGACCCCGAGTTCTACGCTTTCTGGAAGAGCACCGAATCGTATAAAACGACGTTGCCGAAATTCGATAAGGTTCTTTCGACCGATATGGATTACTTCAAGTATCTGTACTCGCCGGGCGGGCGCTGACGATGGATATCGTCTCGTCAAGTACTCACGAAGGCCGCGAGGTCCTCGCGATTGCGACGGGGATGAGCGAGCATGACGCCGCGCGTTCCAAGCTTTCGCAGGTCATCGTGGCGCCCGCGCTCGTCATCGACGCCGAAGGCGCCGTGACGCGCTGGACGGCCGAAGGCACGTATTGCGGGTCTGAGGGGGGGAATATCGCCATTTGGGGGCCCGCCTTTCCGGGCCTGACCCTTCTCGCCTCCACGCGCTCTCCTGACCAAAAGTCGGCGTGGGCCAATCTCCATCGGGTCGCGTCGACGATCAAGAAAGCGCATATCGCGGGAGCCATCGACGACGAAACCCTCCGCTCGATCGCGACCGCGGG
>Ga0116170_10001664_pt1 | contig 22248 bp, 16 predicted proteins | sample AD_JPNHW1_MetaG_FD_89797 | JGI IMG/M metagenome (GOLD analysis project Ga0116170, IMG submission 89797) | Active sludge microbial communities of municipal wastewater-treating anaerobic digesters from Japan - AD_JPNHW1_MetaG | ecosystem: Engineered > Bioreactor > Anaerobic > Digestate | place... | reverse complement strand
TAGGAATCCGGCTCCGGTTAAACAGAAACTTTCGTGACCTTTAAAATGGCAGCAAAAAAAACGCACAGAAGTCAATTAATCAAATCCTTATTCATGTTTACCATTCCGTTGTATACTATTTTTGTAAAAGAGGCTTCTGAATAGTAAAATTTCGTGTACATTTATTCATTGGAAATCAGTCACAGCAATGTCCCCGAACAATCAAACTGAAAGAGTGCAAAAAAAGCGCCGTCGGCTAAGCCTGACGAATATCATCTTCATTCATATTCTGATTATCGTTACTGTCTCAATGATCGCCATTGGCACATATTCAATAATCAGAAAGATACAAACGTATAATCACGATGTAAGCCGGTTAAGAACCGAGTTCCCGATGCGGCAAAAAAACGAACTTAAGTTCAGGGTGCTCGAAGCCAAGGAATATATTAACTGGGTTGTTACCTATCCCGAAAAGAGTATAAACAGTCACCTCCCGAAACTCAGCATGAGATATGCGCGTCTCATGGAAAATTCAAAAATCAGTAAAACCGGCAGTTCTTATTTCATACCGCAAAAAATTAAAGATACCCTGAACTATGCGAACCTGAATTGCGTGATCAAAATGGCGGTATATGACTCTGCTTTTCAGCCTGTTTACCTCCCTGAACTCAATGATCTGCCCGGCGAGGTACAATATATGCCGTTGATAGAAAAGACTATATCGGCGATTAAAAAGGAAAAATCAGAAACGGGTTTCTATCCAGCTATCCGGAGCATCAGCGAAAAATCCGGCTATGCTGCCATGGCTTCCGTCAATAACGGGGATTTCTGGGTGGCGGCTGTATTTTCCGGGAACGACCCGGGGAAGGCGTTGCAGGAAATTGTCCTTGATAGTCTGAGCCGTGTTAAATTTGAAGATAATGAGTATTTCATTATAAATTCCGCGGACGGAAATGCCTATCTCACACGTACCATCTGGGACAAGGATCCGAAAAATATCCTGACAGGAGATGATGAAAACTGGAAGAAAATATTCCGAAATGAGTTATTGGTAGCCAGACATCCCGGCGGCGGATATATTCTTTACAACTGGAAAAGGAAATACACCGATTCCCTTTCGACCAAGATTTCTTATTTCACAGGCATCAGCCAATGGAACTGGATCATCGGTACCGGTAAACATCTTGATGCGCTCATTCCGTTACTGGAAAAAGAAAAAAATCAGCTTAGGGCAGAAATACGCGCCGACATCTTAAGCAAGGCGATCTTCGCCATCATCATTTTTGCCTTCATAATTTTTCTCGTTCAGTATTTTTCCAGGATGATTTCGTCAAACCTCAGGCATTTTAACCTGTTTTTTCAGAATGCCGTACATGGAAATCAACATATTGACGAGGAAAGCATCCATTTCAGGGAATTCGGGTCATTGGCCAGATCGGCTAACCTGATGATCGAAGAAAGAGAAAAAATGCGGGCCATACTTGCCGAACAGCAGTCGCGGTTGCGAAATATTATTGATTCGGTCCCCGACCTTATTTTCTTTAAAGATACCGACAGCCGGTTCTTGGGATGTAATAAAGCCTTTGAAAAATTCGTCGGAAAAAAAGAAGCAGAGATCATCGGAAAGACAGAATTCGACCTTTTCACCCCGGCCCAGGCCGAAATGTACCTGGCCTCCGACAAGCATCTTATGCTTACCGGAGAAATAGCGCGGAACAAGGAATGGAATAGGTTAAAGGAAGGTTACAGCATATTGCTCGATACATTGAAAACCATTTACCGCGATGAAGAAGGTAAAATTTTGGGCATTATCGCTATAAGCCGTGATGTTACCGAAATGGAGGAAACGCGCCAACGGCTCGTGTTAGCTAAAAACAAGGCGGAAGAATCGGATCGGCTGAAAACGGCATTTCTTGCCAATATGTCGCATGAAATCCGCACTCCCATGAATGCCATAATCGGTTTCTCCGACCTGCTGGCCGACGATGACCTCACTCCGGAGGAAAAGCAGGACTTCATCGCTAAGATCAAACTATCGGGTGAAAACCTGATGAACCTCATCAATGATATCATTGATATTGCAAAAATTGAAGCCGGCCAGCTAAAAATCATGGAATCAACCTGCAACGTGGGTAAGTTGCTTGAGACGTTGCACGGCACTTTCTCTGAAATCAGAAACCAGCAGAAAAAAAACGCTATTGAACTGCGCTGTTACAAGGAACCTGATGAAGGCGATTTAATCATAATTACCGACCCGCTGCGGTTACAACAGGTGTTAACAAACCTGATTGGCAATGCCCTTAAATTTACAGAACAAGGATACATTGAATTTGGCTGTAAAAGGAAGAATGGCTTCCTGGAATTTTTCATCAAGGATACCGGCATCGGTATACCTCAGGACAAACATGATATACTTTTCCAGCGGTTTTCACAGGTCGACGCTTCTAAGACAAGAAAATTCGGCGGCACAGGACTGGGACTGGCTATTTCGAAAAACATCGTGGAACTATTAGGCGGCAGCATCTGGTTTGAATCAGAAGCAGGCCAGGGATCCACTTTTTATTTTACAATTCCTTATAAACCTTCGTCGGGTGGAGAGTTGGCAAATTCTTCGAAAAGGCCGGCTACTGATTATGACTGGTCGGATAAAACCATTCTGGTAGCCGAGGACATTGATGAAAATTTCATGCTGATTGAAGCGGCATTCAGGAGAACCGGAGCTAAACTGATTCATGCCTGCGATGGTTTAGCCGCCGTAAATGAAGCAAAAAGCAACGATTCCATCGACCTTATCCTCATGGATATACAGTTGCCTATCATGACCGGCTATGAAGCCATCCGGAATATACTGATAGCAAAACCTGACATGCCGATCATCAGCTATACGGCCTATGCCCTTGCCAATGAACGCGAAAAGAGTATTGCTGCCGGCTGTGTGGATTATATCGCAAAACCGATCCGGCATGAAGTTATCCTGCCTATTATCAATAAATATTTAAAGCCCGGAACCTGAAAAAGGTTCGCGGGCTTTAGCACAAAAAAGTAAAATGCGGCCGTCAGACTGCCGGAATTTTATTTCTTCGCAGAATAAAAACAGCGCTTCGGCGATTCAATTTTTCCCGACGCAACAAGGACTTTGATTGCTTTATCGACATCTTTCTTGTCGATACCGGCTTTTTCAGCGATATCTCCTGCTTTGAGCGGCTCTTTCGACGAGGCGAGCGTTTGAAATACCAAATCGTTTGTTTCCATGATATGAAGTTTTAAGAATCCAGCTTATGAATTACCAGTCCGCTTCTCAGTTTGGGTTCGAACCAGGTAGTTTTTGGAGGCATAATGTTTCCTGAATCGGCGATATCAATAAGTTGCTTCATCGATACAGGATACAGCGCAAAAGCGGCTTTCATTTCACCGCTGTCGACGCGTTTTTTAAGCGCGCCTAAGCCCCTGATGCCTCCCACGAAATCAATACGTTTGGAGGTACGAAGGTCGGTTATGCCCAGGATGCGGTCCAGCACAAGATTGGATAAGATTGTAACATCAAGTATTCCGATCGGGTCATTATCGTTGTATTGCCCGGGCTTGGCGGTAAGTGAATACCAGTTTCCTCCCAGGTAAAGGCTGAAATTATGCAGGCAACAGGGTTTGAAAATTTCAGTCCCTTTTTTTTCAATCGTAAAAACCTCTGAAAGTTTATCAAGAAATTCTTTTTCAGTGAGGCCATTCAGATCCCTGACAACCCTGTTGTAATCGATAATTTTCAATTGGTCGTCGGGAAATATAACAGCCATGAAATAATTATACTCCTCTTTACCCGTATGAGAAGGATTGTGAGCTTTTTTCTCCTGGCCGACCCGTGCTGCGGCAGCAGTGCGATGATGCCCGTCGGCTACATATAAACTCGGAATTTCATCCCTGAATATCTCCACGATCCTGCTGATCATCCTGCTGTCGTTGATAACCCAGAAATGGTGCCCGAATCCGTCGTCAGCAACAAAATCGTATTCAGGTTTGTTCTCCTTAACATATTTTCCGATCATGTCATCCAACTCCTTATGCGAGGGGTATGAGAAAAATACCGGTTCTACATTGGCATCGGTGATGCGGACGTGAATCATGCGGTCGTCTTCCTTATCCTTACGGGTAAGTTCATGCTTTTTAATGACATTGTTGAAATAATCATCAATATGGCAGCAGCCTACTATGCCGTATTGTGTCCGGCCTTCCATCGTCTGGGCATAGATGTACAGTTTTTCTTCGTTATCCTGTACAAGCCAGCCTTCTTTCTGGAACCGGTCAAAATTCACCACTACCTTATCATATACCGCCTGGCTGTGCTCATCTATACCGGGCTCAAGGTCTATTTCGGCTTTGGTAACATGCAACAATGAGTAGGGATTTCCTTCGGCTTCAATCCTTGCTTCGCTGGAGTTGAGAACATCATAGGGCCTCGAAGCCAGTTTTTTTACAATTTCCTTTGGTGGCCTCAGGCCTTTGAATGCTTTTAAAATAGCCATAGCAGTTTCTGTTAGTTATATAGTTCGTTAAAAGAATTTTACAGTTTTTGCAGGTCTTTCAAACCGTTTGGCAAATTTATAAAACACTTCCCACTTATTCCCTGAAAAAAAAAGCCCTGCTGAAACGTTGTCAGCAAGGCAGGAGTGTTGCATCAATAAATGCTGAGGATGCCGGATCAATCGTCATCGGTATCGGTGATCCCGGCCGAACGCTGCAACGATCCGATAAGGGCGCCCAGCATTTTTGTCATTTCCATTAACTGGTTCCGTGATTCTTCTTCTTCGGTGTGCGAAAGGAATCCTTGTTTACTGGCCATGGCCGTGTGGACGACACATTCCCTGACAGAACTTTTTGCCATCTTCAGGTAGTAAATAAACTGGCTTTTATTCCGGGCCGAACCTTCGGCTATGTGCAACGCAATAGCCTGGGAGGAATCGAAGAACCTGCGGCTCATGGTCGAGGAACCGTCTTCGGAGAATTTGTTCACTTTCCTGTAAACCCAATCAATGTAGTCGAGCGATTTGTGGTACACTCTCAGGTCTTCAAAACGAAAGAATGTAGTTGTTTTTTCAAGTTCCGAATCCATAGTAAAAGCTTTTGTGGTTAGTTGGTGGTTAGTTCTGGTTAGTATTTCATAAATAATGAAAACATGATGAAAATCTTAGCTAATATAATCAGAGATAGGATACAAAAACAAAAATGTTGCCTGATATTTTTCTCATTATCGTGAAAAATCCTCTGAAGACTTTTCGGCTGCTGATTTTTTCCAACAGCATTAACTAATAATGATTAAAATTTCAGGCAACTAATTTGAATGCAAAAACAAGGTGTGTAATTGATTTTCAGGTTGTTACTTTTTATTTACCTGAAAAGTAGTATCACCCGTAGCGAAAAATGAATTTATCTGGCGTGCTGCAGCCAGGCCGGCATTGTTGTTGGCTTCGGCTGTCTGTGCCCCCATTTTCTTTGGAGTAAAGAAGAAGCGCCCTGTATATTTTTCAGCAAAATCCGATTTGCAATCGGGCTCTACATCCGACATATACTTAAAATCGGGACGTTGGGCAAATACCTGCAGCAATCCTTCTTCGTCGATAACTTCCTTGCGCGCCGTATTGATAAGGGTTGCCCCTTTTGGCATTTTTGAAAGCAGTTCGAACCCGATGGATTTTTTCGTCTGCGGTGTTGCGGGTATGTGCAGTGAAATATACTGGCACTGGCTGTATAACTCATTCACATTGTCAACCGGGATAATGCCGTCGCTGATCATCGCCTTTTTATCAACAAAAGGATCGAAGGCATACACTTCCATTGAGAATCCTTTGGCAATAGCGGCAACTGCTTTGCTGACGTGGCCGTAAGCATGCAATCCGAGTTTTTTTCCTTTAAGCTCGGTGCCGGAAGTTCCGTTGAAATTATTGCGCGCGGCATAAACCATCATGGCAACAGCCAGTTCGGCAACGGCATTTGAATTTTGTCCTGGCGTGTTCATGGCAACTATACCAGCTCCCGATGCAGCTTCCAGGTCAATATTATCGTACCCGGCTCCGGCCCTAACGACAATTTTCAGGTTTATTGAGGCAGCAATTACCTCTTTATCAACAATGTCGCTCCGGATTATCATGGCATCGGCGCGGGCAGCCGCAGCTATCAGTTCGGCTTTGGTAGTATAGTTTTCGAGCAGTATCATCTCGTGACCTTCACCTTCGATGATGCCTTTTATGCCTTCGACGGCGGCTTTGGCAAAGGGCTTTTCGGTAGCAACCAATACTTTTTTCATGATTTGTTTATTTTTATGAAAAAGCAGCTATCCCGGCAATTGCCTTGCCAGGATAACTGCCTTTCTGTTAATTATTTACGCGTTTTCCTTTTCAAAATCATGCATGCAGTCGATCAGCGCCTGAACGCTTTCAACCGGTAATGCATTGTAGCAAGATGCCCTGAAACCGCCTACAGAACGATGGCCTTTTATACCTACCATGCCGTGCGCTTTCGCAAATTCCATGAATGCGTCTTCCTTGTCCTTGTACTGTTCTTTCATTACAAAGCAAATATTCATGATGGAACGCGAATCCTTTTCAACTGTGCCAACAAACATTTTGCTGCTGTCGATGGCATCGTACAACAATTTTGCCTTTGCCTTATCGAGTTCTTCCATCTTCTTTACGCCACCAATACTCTTGAGCCATTTGAGCGTTTCCTTCAGGGTAAAGATGTTAACGCAAGGCGGCGTGTTGAACATAGAACCGTCTTTAATATGAGTGCGGTAATCGAGCATGGTTGGGATTGCCCGGTCAACTTTGCCAAGCATATCTTCGCGGACGATCACGAAAGTTACACCGGCAGGACCTGCATTTTTCTGGGCGCCGCCATAGATCATGGCATATTTTGAGATGTCAACAGGCCGGCTGAGTATATCGCTCGACATATCGGCGATCAAAGGAACGGGGCTGTTGAAATCTTCCCGGATTTCGGTTCCGTAAATGGTGTTGTTTGTTGTGATGTGGAAGTAATCAACATCCGTCGGAATCGACCATCCTTTGGGAATATAGCTGAAGTTTTTATCGGATGAAGATGCAACCGTTACAACTTCGCCGAATAATTTGGCTTCTTTTAAAGCCTTCTTAGCCCACACGCCTGTTTCGAGGTATGCGGCTTTTTTATTTAGGAAATTATAAGGCACCATGCAGAATTGAAGGCTGGCGCCGCCGCCCAGGAAGAGTACCTGATAACCTTCGGGGATTGCCAGAACCTCCTTAAACAGAGCTACCGCTTCATCGATCACAGCCTGGAAATCCTTGCTACGGTGAGAGATTTCGAGTATCGACATGCCAATACCATTGAAATCCAGAACAGCGTTGGCCGTGTTTTCAACGGCGATGCGCGGCAAAATGCAGGGGCCGGCATTGAAATTATGTTTTTTCATCCTGAAAAAATTTAGTGAATATATTCTGATTTAAATCATTAAGCAACGTTTGGTGACGATTTCCTTAAACACCGTTTCTGTTACAAAAGTAGAAAAAGGCTTCCGGCATTCAAAGATAATGCAGAAAAAATCATTTCGTCGGAAACAGGTTGTAATTGACCGGTTTATGTTCACTGGCATTTTTACCTGTGGGAGGGTTTCCGACTTCCACCCCTTCGGCAAATGACCATTTACCTTTATTAAAGAAATAGGCATCATAGCTGTCGCCCGACGGCACATAATACTCATATTGCCCTTCGAGCTGCGGCGTCATCGGAACAAGGTGATCGGTCACTATCATCCACATACTCTTCCTTTTCACGCCTTTCCCCCTGGGCAACAACAAGGTCTGATAATCATAACGCAAAACCAGCGAAGCGTTTTCGGCATATTTGATGATCACCCTCGGCACAACACCTTTCGGAGTATGAAAAACAGGCATGCCGAACACCGGAGAGCCATCAGGGGCAAAACTCAATACCTCAATCAGTTTGCTGTTCATGTTATCATCAATCCCATCCCAGCCCAGCAGCAAATAAATGTTTTTTTTACCGCTTTTTGACGGGATTATTTTATAATACAGCGCCCCATACCAATGTTCCGGAGTGGAAAAATCAGCATTTGCCAGGTTTTGTTTACCGGGAACATCGGTAAGCGGAAATACCGCAGGATGTTCCCCACCGGTTACCAAAAGCCCGTCATAAGAGAATTTTCCATCCGACGAACGGCAGTTCCAGGTGAATATCCTGAACCGCTTGTCTTCGGAGGTAATGCGGCCTATCTCTTTCAGAGAATCGAACGGATAATCAAAACTTCCCGGTAATTCCATCACCTGCCGCAACTGTTCGGCAAACTTTTTACTGTATGCCTTCACGTGCTGGTCGTCTTTCTGTTGCCATATTCTGATGCTCATCTTTGCCAGTGAGTCTTCCAGCGCAGCAAAATCGGCCTGCTGCCCGTAACTGACTAACGATAAGGCAATAAAAGCCAATACAAGGAAGGTATTAAAAAGGCTGTTTTTCATAACCGGAAATCCTGAAAGATGCATTAACGGAAATACAAACGGAATTAAACGCAAACTTAGTATTTACCTGCAGATATCGCAACATTCGCCTTAATTTTGCATCCAGGGTTTGCCGAAGCAAGCCTTCACCGGAGGACACGCAAGATGATTACACTTGAGAACCGCATCAGGGCTTTTATAAAATTAGGAAATCTGATGGGACAGGCGTCTGCAAACCTGAAGCCTGCAGCAAATGAACCCTGTTATACGGCTTTTGAAAACCTGATAAAGGCCATGAAACAGGCGTATATCCAAAATCCCTGGTTCACGCCCGATAACATTGCCGCATCCTTCAGGGCTTGGTCATATTCCCTGTCTGAACAAAAAATAAGACAATGGCTGAATCCATATGTAACCCTGCTGGCTGATGATCCTGAGCCCAGGAAAACAGCCGTGATCATGGCAGGAAATATTCCCCTCGCGGGATTACATGATTTAATCTGTGTCCTGATATCCGGGAACAGTTTACTGGGAAAGGTTTCAGCCGATGACGCCTGCCTGCTTCCTGCCATTGCCGGCCTGTTATGTGCCATTGAACCCGGTTTCGGCCCCCTTATTGAGTTTTCAACGGAAAAAATGTCGGGTTTTGACATGGTTATAGCAACCGGCAGCAATAATACTTCCAGATATTTCGAACAATATTTTGCCGCCTATCCCCATATCATCCGTCACAACCGAAATGGGATTGCCGTCCTTAACGGACATGAAACTCCGGCCGAACTTGAAAACCTGGGCCACGATATTTTCAGCTATTTCGGATTAGGCTGCCGGAGCGTGTCAATGATGTATGTTCCGGAGAATTATGATTTCTCTCTTTTTTCGGGAGCTGTAGCTGTTTACCGTGACCGGATGATCATGCATCATAAGTACATGAACAATTATACTTACCGGAAAACAATTTTTATGCTGAACAATACACCGTTTATAGATGGCGGTTTTTTCCTGGCATGCGAAAATCAGGACTTTATCTCACCCATATCGGTGATCCACTATTTCCACTATAAGAGTCTGCCGGCGCTGGCTGAATATCTTGAAAATGAACATGATAACATCCAGTGCATCCTGAGCAACATTTCCACACTTCAGCATGCTGTTCCGCTGGGGAAAGGCCAGCAGCCGGAACTCTGGGATTGGGCCGACGGAACCGACACCCTGAAATTTTTACTGGAAAATATGCCTCCTTTCGAAAAAAATGAACAAGGCACTGTTAAATAAATCTTTCATACTGTTTGCTCGAATTGAAAATATCATTACTTTTGCACCCTCGAAAACAAAGCCTTCATTATCATGAAAAAAGACATTCACCCTAAAGAATACCGGCTGGTAGTTTTTAAAGATATATCGAACGATTATGCTTTCATGACGCGTTCAACCGTAGCCACCAAGGAAACCATCAAGTGGGAAGACGGAAAAGAATATCCGCTTGTAAAACTCGAAATCTCAAACACTTCGCATCCTTTTTATACCGGTAAAATCAAGCTGGTTGACACCGCCGGTCGCGTTGATAAATTCCGTCAGAAATACGAGAAATACCAGAAACTGCGTAAACAGTCAGAACAGTAAGACTGGCATAATGTTATTGAAAAGGCTGTCCGCTCTGGCGAACGGCCTTTTCTTGTTATCTGCTCAGGTATTTTTTTAATTTTATGTCAGGATAGAGGCCAATGAACAAATTTGCCGGATACCTGTTAGCAGGAATATCGCCAGCCTGAGTACTGGCACAATAATTGACATGGCAGCATCATCCTATACCAATTCACCATTCTGACATCCTGTCACCCCGACTGAAAATGAAAGCAAACAAAGACTACCCTATCTTATTATCAAACATCCTGGACGACGAAACGGAATTTATTCCGCTCCTGTCAGCCGAAGATGAAGAACATATCAATGCCGAAAGCGTACCGGAAGTTCTGCCGATATTGCCGTTGCGCAACACGGTTTTATTTCCCGGGGTAGTAATTCCTATTACCGTCGGACGCGATAAATCGATCAAACTTATCAAAGAGCATTATAAAGGTGAACGGATCGTCGGCGTCGTCGCTCAAAAAGATCCTGATGTGGAGGACCCTGGTTTTGATGATCTTCACGGTATCGGAACGGTAGCCTATATCATCAAGATACTGCAGATGCCCGACGGTAGTACGACCGTTATTATCCAGGGGAAGAAAAGGTTTGAACTCGGGGAACTGGTGCAGTCGGAACCTTATTTTAAAGCATCTGTAAAAGCATACGGGGCTTCGCCGGAAGGCAAGAAAAAGAAAGACAAGACTTTTGAGGCCCTGATGTCCTCCATCAAAGATCTGGCAACCCAGGTAGTTCAGCAGTCGCCCAACCTGCCCTCAGAAGCCGGCTTTGCCATTAAAAACATTGAAAGCCCTGTTTTCCTTGTAAATTTTGTTGCTTCCAATCTCAGCATCGATCTTTCGGAAAAACAAAAGCTGCTGGCCATTCCTGATTTCAACGAACAAGCCAATACCGTGCTCGGATTGCTGACCCGTGAGATCCAGATGCTCGAACTGAAAAACCAGATTCAGAATAAAGTGAAGATTGACATGGACAAGCAGCAGCGCGATTATCTGCTGAACCAGCAGTTGCGCCTGATCCAGGAAGAACTCGGCAACAATCCTCACGAGCAGCAGATTAACGAATTAAAGACGAAAGCCTCCAATAAAAAATGGCCCGAAAATGTCTCCCAGGTATTCGAAAAGGAAATTGCCAAGCTGAGCCGCATGAACCCTGCGGCTATGGAATATTCCATCCAGATGAATTACCTTGAAGTGATGACCGATTTGCCCTGGGATGAAGTCACAGACGATAATTTCGATCTGAAAAATGCGCAACGCGTGCTTGACCGGGATCATTTCGGCATGGAGAAAATTAAAGAACGTATCATAGAGTACCTGGCCGTGCTGAAGCTAAAGAGGAACATGAAATCTCCCATCCTCTGCCTGGTCGGGCCTCCGGGCGTTGGGAAAACATCGCTGGGTAAAAGTATTGCACGGGCGCTGGGACGTAATTATATCCGGATATCGCTGGGCGGACTGCATGATGAAGCTGAAATCCGCGGTCACCGCCGTACCTATATCGGAGCCATGCCGGGACGAATCATCCAGAGTATCCGGAAGGCAAAATCATCCAATCCCGTTTTCGTTCTTGACGAAATTGATAAAGTTGCCGGTATGACCGTAAACGGCGACCCGTCGGCTGCCCTGCTCGAAGTGCTTGATCCCGAACAGAACTCGGCATTCTACGATAACTTTATGGAGGTTGAATACGACCTTTCGAAAGTGATGTTTATTGCCACCGCCAACACGATGAGCACCATCCACCCTGCCCTGCGCGACCGTATGGAAGTCCTCGACCTGAGCGGTTACCTGCTCGAAGAAAAGATAGAAATCGCCAAACGGCACCTTGTGCCCAAACAACTGTCGGAACATGGCCTGACTTCAAAGCAGGTCACCTTCACAAAACCGGCATTACAGAAAATTATCGAGGATTATACCCGCGAATCAGGCGTCAGGAACCTTGAGAAAGTCATTGCCAAACTTATCCGCAACAGGGCCCGGTATGTAGCCATGAATGAAAAAATTCCTGCATCGGTTACTCCTGCCGATATTGAAAAGATACTCGGATCGCCTCACTTCCAGCAGGAAAAAAGCCTTTCAAATAACATTGCCGGAGTTGTTACCGGCCTTGCTTGGACTGCCACCGGAGGTGAAATCCTGTTTATTGAAGTCAGCCTCAGCGCCGGTAAAGGAAACCTGACCCTTACCGGAAACCTGGGCGATGTAATGAAAGAATCGGCTACGCTGGCATACGAATACCTGAAAGCCCATTCCGATCTCCTGGATATTGACCCGGGCGTATTTGAAAAATGGAATGTTCATATCCATGTACCGGAAGGCGCTACGCCAAAGGACGGGCCATCGGCTGGGATCACCATGTTTACGGCGCTTGCTTCTGCATTCAGCCAGCGTAAAGTAAGGAGCAAAACAGCTATGACGGGTGAAATCACCCTGCGGGGAAGAGTGCTGCCGGTTGGCGGGATCAAGGAAAAAATTCTTGCCGCCAAGCGGGCTAAAATCACCGATATCATCCTTTCGGAAGATAACCGTAAAGATATTCTTGAGATTAATCCAATCTATATCAAAGGATTAACATTCCATTACATCAGCGAGATGATTGAAGCGACAAACCTCGCCCTGCTCAATGAAAAAGTCGGCCATCCTCTCTCACTGAGCTGAGAATGACCGGCTTAAACATGACTTCCGGCTTCTACTTCGAAACTACCAGCTTTACCGAATGAACCGAATCGACGGTCTGAAGCCTGCATGTATAAATGCCGGATGCTAAACCGGATGTTTGCAGGTTAAAGGTATGATCTCCCGGGTTCAGATAACCGTCCATCATCGAAGCGACTGCTTTTCCGGCCATATCAAAAAGCATCAGCTTAGCGTCGGAGGCTTTCTCAATATGGAAGGCAATGGTTGTTTGGCTGCCAGCCGGGTTCGGTGAAATGCTTTCGATATAACTCTTATTTTCGGCTACCAGCGGCTCATCTGTCGAAACGATGGTACTCCCTTTTTTCAGGACTATCTGGTTGTTTGGGTCAAAGAAAACAGTTCTCGGTTCTTTGTCCGTAAAATCGAACGTAAAAATCTGGTCGTTGTAAGAGTTAAAAACCTTGACAAGGGTATCCGACTGGTCCTTGAAGGTTATCCTTAATTCAACCGGCATCTGCCAGTAAATGGGCGCCGCTGCCTGACGACAGGTAAAAGTTACCCTCCAGCCGTTGCCGTATGGTTTGATATCATAGACATTCTGATACTTGGGATGGCCGCCGGTATAAATCCATTCATCAAAGAAATAATCCAGTTCCTGTCCCGAAACCGATTCGATTTTTTCTTTGAAATCGTAAATGGTAGCCGATTTGTACTTAAAATCAACCGTGTCGGTGGCATAAGCCTTTATAGCGGGGAAAAATGCGCTGTCGCCCATAACATACCTTAACTGATGCAGGACGCAACTTCCTTTCATATAGGTAACACCATAATCAAAAAGGATGTCGACCGAAGGTGTTGTCACAGCCCATGCCGGATCGGAGATAGGCCAGGGACTGCCATAGGCGAAATAGGTACTGGCATTATTCTTAATCTCGTTTTTATAAGCGGTATAGCCGTCTGTATTTTCGATCCAATGGGCCTCGGACCAGGTGGCAAACCCTTCGTTGAGCCAGATATCAGCCCAGGTAGCGCAGGTAATCATATCGCCAAACCACTGATGGGCAAATTCATGGGCGACGAGCGATTCGGTCCAGCAATTGGGACAAAGGCTCGTCAACGTTTGATTTTCCATACCGCCCCAGGTGAAATCACTGTTCAGGGTGGCAAAACCATTTTTCTCAAAAGGATGGTCGCCATATTCCTGCGAATAGAAAGTTACCAGATCGGGGAAAATGGATTCCATGCCATCCGGGTTTTCACCGGGGTTGGAATAAAAACGCATCGGGGTCACTTCGCCTGTATTCGGATTGGTCCAGTTAACAATATCCAGGTTATAACCAGCGCGTGAAGTAAGAATCGTCAGGTAGGTGGCCACCGGATCGCGGCTTATCCAATGATAGGTCAGGATGTTGCCATTCACAGTAGAGTCCTGCAACCTCCCGTTCGATGCCAGTTTTACATTCAGCGGTACCCTGGCGGTAAGATCTGTGGTGGCTTTATCCGAAGGGTGGTCATAACAGGGAAACCATTTCCGGGCGCCTTCAGGTTCACAATCAGTGAAAAGGAATCCGGAATTCACATAAAACGCGCCATCCGAAACATTTTTATGATGATAACTCACTTTTACCGCTGCCTGTTCACCGGGATTATAAGTTCGGTCAAGGACAATGTTCAGCAAATCAGAAGCATGGGTAAACGACACCCCGTTCATACCGACCGAATCTATCTCCAGTGAAGTATTGACTGCATTCAGGACGATGTGGTCGATCACCGAATCAGCTTCAAAGGTCAGGATGACACTACCGGTAAAACTCTTCGGGTACGGAGAAATGTAACAATTGTAAAGATCAAGGTCGAATTTATAATTCAGCACATCGAAACTATGCACCGGCGCATTCGGTGATAACATCCTAAGATCGGGCAGTTGCTGGATGTGCGATTTGCGGTACGAACACAACTGGGAACCGCTCATGGTTGAGAAATCCTGTGCCGACAGAATTCCGTAAAGTCCGAGAAAAAGAAAGAGGATGGTAAATTTTTTCATATTGACTATTTTTCAGCCGCAAATGTAATTTATTTGCAATGATCCTTCATGAAAACTTAATGCACTATTTTTGAAAACCAAATTCCCCTTAAACAAGCGATGTTCCGAAAAACAGCCATTATACTGATATTATCGCTGTTATGCTTTGCCTGCCACCGCCATCGGCCCGGCGATGCCGGAAAAACAGTCTTCAGGTATAACGAATCAGCCGGCATAACCTCGCTCGACCCCGCTTTTGCCAGCAACCAGGCCAATATTTGGGCTGTAAACCAGTTGTATAACGGACTGGTTCAGCTTGATGACGCCCTGAAAGTCAGGCCCTGCATTGCAAAAAGATGGGAAATTTCGAATGACGGGCTTATCTATACCTTTTATTTACGCAACGATGTTTTCTTCCAGGATTCGCCCATTTTTAAAGGCGGGAAAGGGCGAAAAGTCGTTGCCTCCGACTTTGTTTACAGTTTTCGCAGGATTGCCGATCCAAAAATCGCATCCCCGGGAGCCTGGGTTTTTGGCCAGGTAAAATCAGCAAACGGACTACCTGAATTCCGGGCCGTTGACGATACAACACTCCGGGTTTTCCTGAGCGCCCCCTTCCCTCCGTTTCTCGGCTTATTGACAGTTCAATACTGTTCTGTCGTTCCCCATGAAGCGGTTGAACAGTATGGCGCTGATTTCAGGCGCTCACCGGTCGGCACAGGACCCTTCCGATTGAAAATGTGGAAAGAAGGCGTGAAACTTGTCCTGGTTAAAAACGAAAACTATTTCGAAACAGAAGGAAAGCGCCGCCTGCCTTTTCTTGATGCAATAGCTGTCACGTTCATCGTGGATAAACAATCGGCGTTCCTCGAATTTGTTAAAGGTAACCTCGACTTCATGTCGGGGATTGATGCGAGTTATAAGGACGAATTGTTAACGCGTGACGGGAACCTTAATCCAAAATACAGGAATAAGATTTCCCTGGTTACGAGTCCTTACCTGAACACTGAGTATCTGGGCATACTTGTCGATACCGGCAACAAGCTGGTCAGGACCACCCCGCTGCGCCTGTTAAAGATCAGGCAGGCGCTCAACTATGCTTTCGACCGCAAAAAGATGATGCGATACCTGCGCAACAATATCGGGATACCGGGAGTTGCCGGAATGGTGCCGCCGGGTCTTCCTTTCTTCGACCAGGCAAAGGTATACGGCTATGATTATAATCCGGAACGCGCCCGGCAATTACTGGCCGAAGCCGGTTTCCCCGGAGGAAAAGGTCTGCCGTCGATCACCCTTACTACCAACGCGTCGTATCTTGACCTGTGTAAATACATCCAGAGCCGGTTGAATGAAACGGGATTCGACATAAAAATCGACGTTACGCCGCCGGGAACCTTGCGCGATATGATAGCCCTTTCGAAAGTAAACTTCTTCAGGGGATCCTGGATCGCCGATTATCCTGATGCCGAAAACTACCTCTCCCTGTTCTATTCCCCTAACTTTTGTCCCGAAGGACCAAACTACACCCATTTTGCCGACAAGGATTTTGACCTTCTGTATCGCAGGGCCGCGGCGGAAGCCAACGATTCAATAAGGGGCAGACTATACATGGAAATGGACAACCTCGTGATGCGGCAGGCGCCTGTTATTGTCCTGTATTATGACCAGGTGTTGCGGTTTACGCAAAAAAATATTCATGGATTGACTCCCAATCCGCTGAATTTACTTACCTTGAAACACGTCAGGAAAACGAAATAATATGCTAAGACAATCTCCTGTTATCGATGAATTAAAGAAGCTGGACAAAAGTGTATTTTCCATGCTTGATGACGACTGGATGCTTATTACTGCCGGCAATTTATCGGCGTTTAACACCATGACCGCCAGTTGGGGCGGTTTCGGGGTACTCTGGAACAAGCCCGTGGCTTATGTTTTCGTGAGGCCAACGCGCTTTACTTTCGGCTTTATGGAGCAATCGGAACTATTCACACTCTCTTTTTTCGAAGAAAAGTACCGGCATATCCTGCAATACTGCGGAAAGGTTTCGGGACGCGATACCGATAAAATTGCCGGGGCCGGCCTCACACCTTTAAAATCACCGTCAGGCGCCGTGATGTTCAAACAATCAAGGCTCGTTTTCGATTGCAGGAAAATTTACACTTCCGATATCAATCCTTCAGATTTTCTTGATCCTGCCATTGAGAAAAACTACCCGGACCATGATTACCATCGGATGTATATCGGGGAAATAACCGCTTACCTGACTGACCAGGATATTTCCGGGACGCCGGGCTGGTAAAAGTAATTTGCTCACCTGATCAGGATTTTTTAATTTAGATGTTCTTCCGACAAAAAAACCACCAATAAAATATTAATTTCGCATCTTCCAATTCAAACGAATCTTGGGATTCTTAAACAACATACGTCAGAAACTCGCCTGTCGCCGCCTGAACCAGGAACACCAAAAACTGGCCCGGATCAGGAAATCTACCAGCCTGGAGAATGCCCGGGCTATTGGCATCCTTTACTACCTCCCTGATGAGGACACCTACAAACAGGTAGAAGAGTTCATCAGGTTATTGACCGATATGAACCTGAAAGTCCGTGTAGCCTGCTATACCGACAATAAAATTCCGCCTCATTACTTTATTCCGAAACTGTTGCAGGATATAATAACCCCAAAGGATTTAAGCTGGATTGGCGTACCTGAAAAACTATTTGTTCCCGACTTTTTAGCCGAGAAATTTGACATACTTATTGACCTCAGTCTTACCGATCACTTCCCGCTGCTATATCTTGCCGCGTTATCCAAAGCCTCGTTGAAAATCGGACGTTACGATGCCAGCCGACAGGAGTTCTTCGATATGATGATCCACACATCGCCTGATACATCGCTTCAGGAATTCACAGAACAGATTTTACATTATCTGAAAATGTTCAACAATACCAATAAAGCATGAATTCCAAATTTAAAGGCACAGGGGTAGCCCTTGTGACCCCGTTTCACAAACAGGGAACTATTGATTTCAGTTCCTTAGGAAAACTTATTGAGCATACCATCGAAGGCGGAGTGAATTACCTTGTGGTTCAAGGCACTACTGCCGAAACGGCTACACTCACTAAGGAAGAGAAACATGCGGTATCGCAGTTCGTCATCGATACGGTTGACAAACGGGTGCCGCTGATGCTGGGCGTTGGATGCAACAACACCCAGGAAGTGGTAAATACGCTGCGTACCGCTTCCTACGAAGGTTTCGATGCTGTTCTTTCGGTGACGCCTTATTATAATAAGCCCCAGCAAAGAGGCCTTTATCTTCATTACAAGAACATCGCCGCTGTGAGCCCGTTGCCCATCATCATGTACAACGTCCCCGGCAGGACCAGCGTTAATATGAAAGCGGAGACGACCCTTGAACTGGCCCACGAATTCGACAACATCATCGGCGTTAAAGAAGCATCCGGAAACATCGAACAAGTCATGGATATTATCCGGCAGAAACCGAAAGACTTCCTGGTAATTTCGGGTGACGACCTGCTTACTGCCCCCATGCTGACTATGGGCGCCGACGGATTGATTTCGGTTGCCGCCAATGCATTCCCAAAGGAAATTTCGGACCTGGTGATGTACGGTATGAAAGGCGATCTGAAGAAGATGCGCGAAATTCATTACCGGATGACGGATTTTATCAAAGCCATTTTCGCTGACGGCAATCCGAGCGGGATAAAAGCCGCCCTGGAAATAAAAGGCCTCATTTCCAATAACCTCCGGCTGCCGCTCGTCAAAATCGAAAAGAATCTCTATAATACTCTCGCCACCCTGATTCAGGAAATAGAACCCGGAAACTTGTCATAACTCAGAAAACATCTTTTTCCCAACAATGAAGAAAACAATCCTTTTTGCCTGTATTACACTTTGTGTAACGGTTAACGTATGGGCTCAGCAAAACGCGGCAGAAATCAGCAAGGCTTACGAGGCCATTAATGCCCGCGGCGAAGTGTATTTCAGCTTTAACATATCCGACCGTAATGAAATCGGAGCCCTTACGAAAATCATATCCATTGATGATGTTAAAGGGAATACCGTTTATGCATATGCCAATTCGAAAGAATTTAATGCTTTCAGGCAACTGGGCTACGATTTCAAAGCGCTTACCGCCCCTTCATTAATGTTTGAAGCCGCCATGAGTAACAATCCGGACCAGGTTCTGGGATGGGATTATTATCCTACATACTCCGCCTATGAAAGCATCATGTCGCAATTTGCTGCCGATCACCCTGACCTTGCCCGGCTTATAACCATAGGAACCCTCCCCAGCGGACGGAAACTTCTGGCTATTAAAATAAGCGACAACCCGGACGTTCCCGAAAACGAACCTGAATTCCTTTATACATCCAGCATACATGGCGATGAAACCACAGGGTATCCCATGATGCTGCATCTCATCGACTACCTGCTGACCAATTACGGAACCGATGACCGCATCACCGATTTTGTCAATAACATGGAAATTTACATCTGCCCCCTGGCCAACCCCGACGGCACATATCATGGCGGAAACACTTCGGTTAACGGCGCTATAAGGTATAATGCCAATAATGTAGACCTCAACCGCAATTATCCTGATCCAGAGCCCCTTGATCCGGGTAATCCCAATTACGACCATATGCATCCCGATGGTCTCGCTTGGCAAAATGAAACTGTTGCCTTTATGGATTTTGCTTCCCAGCATCATTTTACAATGGCAGCCAATTTTCACGGCGGCGTCGAAGTCGTCAACTATCCCTGGGATACCTGGGCCAAATTAACAGCCGACAACAACTGGTGGGTTTATGTAAGCCGGGAATATGCCGATACCGTGCACGTTAACGCTCCCAACGGTTATATGACCTATTTGAACAACGGCATCACCAACGGTTATGCATGGTACAGGATCACCGGCGGCCGGCAGGATTACATGAATTATTTCAAACATTGCCGTGAAGTCACCATTGAGATTTCGGACACCAAACTTGTGCCTGCCAGCCAGTTGATCCCGCACTGGAACTATAATTACCATTCACTTCTGAATTTCATGAACGAGTCGCTGTATGGCTTACACGGAATAGTCACCGATACGGTAACCGGCCTGCCCCTGGAGGCTAAAATATTTATCACCAACTTCGATAAGGACTCCTCGCATGTGTATACCGATCCGGCAGTGGGCGATTATCACCGTTTGCTGAAAGCCGGAACCTATAACGTGACCTTCTCTGCTCCGGGATATATCTCTAAAACGTATCAGGTGCAAATCGCCGACATGCAAAAAAAGACGCTCGACGTTCAGTTATTCGACGGCGCCCTTACAGCGTCATTTTCGGCCGATACCACCAATATTTACCCGGGAACAGAAGTTCATTTCACCGATCACACCCTCGGATATCCTGCCAGTTGGCAATGGGAATTTGAAGGAGGAACGCCGGCAACTTCAACGCAACAGAATCCGGTAATCACCTACAATAATTACGGCAGTTTTAATGTAAAACTTATCGTCAGCCGTACCGATGGTTCCGATACCCTGCTCATGCAGAATTACATTTCGGTTGCACCGAGCTACCTTCAGGGTAACTATTATTTCACCACCTGTCACGGGAATTACTTTGATTCGGGCAGGGAAAACAGCAATTATTCCGATAATGAATTATCGGCTATTACTTTTGTTCCCGGCGAGTCAGATAAAAAGATCACCATTTACTTTGTTGACTTTGATGTTGAGCAAAGTGCAAACTGCGATAACGACCGCTTGACTATTTACGATGGGCCAAGCACTACCGACCCCGTAATAGGCAATTACTGCGGCACATCCATCCCCGAATCGGTTACGGCCACTAATGCCGGCGGCGCCCTTACGGTTTTATTCCGTTCAAATTCATCGGTAACAGGAGCCGGATGGAATGCCTATGTTGTTTGTTCCCCCAATACCGGCATAGCCGAAGATGAAGGCGCTTCCATAAAGCTGTTTCCAAATCCCGCACTCAACGGGAGCGCTACCCTTATCTCACCGGCAATCATAAATTCCTTGCAGATAACCGACTGCCTCGGCAAAGTTGTTTACAGGCTCAATCCCGGCGCCAATAATGTGCAGATACCTTCCGGTCTTGCAGCCGGCCTGTATTTCGTAGCAGTGCAAACCGGAGAGCAATGGTATGTAAAGAAATTACAGATAATGCGGTAAGCAAAAATCTTGAACTGAAAAAAGCAGGCGTCCGGCCTGCTTTTTTATTTCTGAAACAGCCGAACTATATCAGGAACCGGATATAATCGACGAGCAATGGCAATTCCTCCGATTTCACGCCGTTTGCTTCGAGCACCGGGGTATCGTTCTGTATCACTTTTGCAAATCTGGCAACGCTCATGCCGGGCTGCCTCAAAGCCTGCATGTAATACTCCATGGCTTTCTGTTTAAAGGCAAGGCAGTATTCCACATGCCCGGCATTGATATAGTCGTTGGCTGTCGGCTCCGATTCCAGGATGGTTTGGAGATAGTTGCGGGCGATTTCAAGCTTTCCGCTTACAAACGAGCACCAGGCTATAGGGCGGAGCACCTTTTTGTTATCCGGCGCCAGAAATTCCACTTTAAAATAATGTTCCAGCGCTTCCTGGTAGTTTTTCAGGTCGAAGAGGCAATTGCCGGCCATCGTATTGATATAAACATCATCAGGGTCAATCGACAGGGCTTCGTTGCACCATTTCAGCGCTTCTTCATATTTATTGAGTTGCCTGAGGCAAAAAATGATCTTTTTAACGCTCCACAGCCGGTTTGAATCGAACATTTCGCTTTGACGGTAAAAACCGAGCGCTTTCTCATAGTCGCCGAGCCGCTGATATCCGTATGCTATTTTGCCGATCAGGGCGCCTGAAGGTTCCGGTTGCGAAACCAGGTGATTTAATAACGGGATAGCTTCGTTGTAACGTTCCTTTTCGAAAAGAAATTCGGCAAGGTCGTTTACCAGCGCATGGTTTGCTTTGATTATTTCAAACAAAGCGCTGCCGGCAATATCCCATTTCATGGCAAAAATATCCCTGAAATCGGATCGGAACGGATGAAGTTTGTAAAACCTGTACAAATCCTGAACGTACTGGGTAAAAATGTAACTTTCCCGTCGCGGATTGGCCAGCAGGTTTTCTTCGTCTTTCAGTTCACGGAGGCTTTCCGCTTCCATGTTAAACAATCCGATGATTCCGTTTCGCTGGTTTGCCGGAAGGTGACTGATGTTGAAACAGAAGGAATACTTATCGGAGTTGCACATGTAAAATGAATTCTCCATCCCCTCAAGGAAAGCAAACCCCTTTTCGCCTTCGCCGGCCACAGATGATCGCACCGCTTCGTTTTCCTTGTAAAAAGGCCTGAACCAGTTCGAAATATCGCGGAAGAAGTCGAAATGCTTCAGCATGGCAAAGGTCCCCATGAACAAGTCGGAACCTTCCATCTGCATGTTC
>Ga0116170_10001659_pt1 | contig 22286 bp, 19 predicted proteins | sample AD_JPNHW1_MetaG_FD_89797 | JGI IMG/M metagenome (GOLD analysis project Ga0116170, IMG submission 89797) | Active sludge microbial communities of municipal wastewater-treating anaerobic digesters from Japan - AD_JPNHW1_MetaG | ecosystem: Engineered > Bioreactor > Anaerobic > Digestate | place... | reverse complement strand
TATTGAAGAAGCAATTGGGTTATCGAAGCAGATGGATAAAGCAAAATTGAATTTTGGCTAGTATTACGCAGAAGTTAATATGAAAATAGAAAATATAATTTTTGATTTTGGAGGCGTTTTGGTTGATTGGAATCCGCGCCATTTATACCGCAACTATTTCGCGAATGAAGCGGATATGGAGCATTTTCTGCACACGGTATGCAACGATGAGTGGAATATTGAACAAGACCGCGGGCGCTCGTTGGCAGACGGAACGCGAATTCTTCAGGAAAAATTTCCTGAATATCATGATCTTATAGCTCTCTATTACGGGCAATGGGAAACGATGCTGAAATGCGAGATTCCGGAAACTGTTGCGTTGATGTACGAGCTAAAAGAACGCTATGGAGTTTATGGATTGACGAACTGGTCGGGCGAAACAATAACAATTGCTTATGCGAGGTATGCCTTTTTCAAAGATTTGGATGGCATCGTGGTTTCGTCAGAAGAAAAATTGATCAAGCCGGATAAGCGGCTTTACCAGATTCTGCTCAACCGGTATGCTTTGAAAGCTGAAAGCTGTGTTTTTATCGACGACAATTTGCGGAATGTAAAAGCGGCTGAAGAACTTGGAATGGCGGCTATACATTTTATAAACCCTCAGCAGCTAAAAGCAGATTTGAGCACTTTGGGTGTTTTATAATTTAGTAGGTTCTTTTTATGAAAGGAATATTAATAACCTGTACGCTTATTCTGAGCACTTTATGGTCTTTAGCAGAGGCTAAAAATTATGGAAATCCCGATGTTGATGTCGCAAAGCTTGAAAAGAGTTTTAGCGATTGGTGGAAATATCACAACAAAAGCATTCGTTTGTCTGCCGACTTCATCGCAATCGACGACAACGAAAAGAGGATTTCCAAACAAAGTTTTTTGGAGAAGCTAAATTCCGGAGATTTTATACCGGTGAAATTGGCCTCTGCCGACAGCGTTTGCTATCAGTTATACCGATTAGAAAAAGGATCGGATAAAACAATTCCGGAGGTAATAAAATATGCAGGCGCGGAGGCTCTGAAGAATTTTAAAATGGAGGGAAAGGCTTTTCCGGCCTTTAATTTCAAAGATATTAATGGAGCTGATTTCTCAACCGAAAAGCTGAAGGGGAAAATACTTGTGTTCAAGTGCTGGTTTATAGCCTGTCCTCCTTGTATTGAAGAATTTCCAGTGTTGAATCAGCTTGTTGAAAAATACCGAGGTAGAAAAGATATAGTTTTCATTGGACTTGCTTTCGATCAAAAGAAGGCTTTGGAAACATTTCTTCAGAAGAAACCATTTCATTACGCTGTCATTCCCGATCAAAAACAGTTTGAATTCAATGTTTTAGATGTTAAATCTTATCCAACCCATATCATTGTTGATGCAAATGGTATTATCAGGAAAGTGGTTAATACAGCTGATGAGATGATTCCTGTCCTGGAAAAAATTGCCTCGGGCAACACAAAATCGAATTAATATGTCGGATTTATTGATTGCAGGGGCAGTTATCCTTCGTATTTTATCCAATCCGTTTGCTAATGTTTTTCAGAAACAACTTACGGCAAAGAAGAATCACCCGCTGATGGTTAACTTCCTGGGCTATTTGATGCTATCATTGGTCTGCATATTAATCGCAATCAGAATAAAATGGACTGAACTTCCGGTTTCATTTTGGTATTTTTCAGTTTTAAGCGGAATAGCAGGCGCTGTGGGCAACGGCTTTTTAGTGAAAGCGTTACAGAAAGGTGATTTGTCGGTTTTGGGGCCGGTGAATGCCTATAAATCGGTTATTGGGATTATTGGAGGAGTTTTGCTGTTGCACGAGATACCTAATATTTGGGGAATGATTGGAATCGGGTTGATTATTTATGGCAGCTATTTTGTGCTGGACACTACTGATGAGCGTTTTAGCTGGGCCCTGCTCCGGAAAAAAGAGATTCAGTTTCGCATTTGGGCTATGATATTAACTGCGATTGAGGCGGTGCTGATAAAACGGATTATACTGGTTTCTTCGCCAACCATAGCTTTCGTTAGCTGGTGCTGGTTTGGGGCGTTTTTTGCTTTTGTTTTGCTGAAAGTATATCGTATAGATTTGAAAATCGAATTTAGGAAAATTACCAGAACACATCTTAAAAAATACGTCCTGCTAATTGCTTGTGTGGGAACGATGCAATACACAACTAATTATGCTTTTGATCACTTGCATGTTGGTTATGCCCTGTCGTTGTTTCAGTTGTCGATTCTTGTTAGTGTGTTGCTTGGTCATCGGATATTCAAAGAACTCGGAATTCGCAAAAAGTTGATTGGTTCTGCAATTATGGTTGTTGGTTCAATACTGATAATTCTTCTTCAGAAACATTAAGAATTTCAGGATTTCGGGCAAACACTAAAAATTGTACTTTTACAGCGTGAAACGAATTTTGAAAATATCTGCTGTTCTTGGTATTTCGGTACTGTATTGCTTTTTAATTAGCGTAAACAGTGCGCCTCAGGTTTTTTCGAAGCCAAACGTTACGGATTCTGAATGTGGATTTTTTATTTCCGATGCATCTTCGCCATTGTTGCATTCGGGCGAACGTTCAGAGACTTTGGCTAATGTCAATAGTAGTGTTTCGCACTTTAATGTTAAAAATTCGTTCAACCAGTTTTTTGCATGCCTGGTAACTCCGGTGCGAATTCTGAACAACAAGTTTTTACCCATTTTTATAGGACTGGGCGTTGCAGTTTCGCTTTTTACTTCAACCGATATTATTTTCCCATTTCATTATTTCTGGTAAACTCATTTTTAATTCCTCTTTAATTTTCAAGAGCAACACACAATTGTTTTGTTCTCATAATCATTTATTTATATTTTAAATTAGGTCAAAAATGAGTTTAGGATTGATTATTGGCGGAGCTATAATTTTGCTTCTCGCCTCACTAGTTATAGTTTCAACAAGCAAAAGAAAAAGAACGAAAAAGGAAAAATTTTTGAATCCGCTGAAAGAATTGGCGTTTCGCAACCAATGCCAGATATCACATTCAGACATTTGGTCGGAATCTGTTATAGGAATAGACGACAATAAAAATCAGGTTTTTGTCATCCGAAAAAATGCAGGAAGCGAATCTGAAATTACCATTAATCTATCGAATGTATTTCGTTGCCGCGTGAGTGAAATTAGTCATACTTCAGGTCCCAAAGAAGGCAACATTAAAGCTTTTGACCGGATCGATCTTGTGTTTTCTCATAAGGAAAAAAGCAAACCTGATGTTTCAGTTGAGTTTTATAACTCCAATACCGATAGGTTAACTCTTGCCGGTGAATTGCAGTTGGCTGAAAAATGGTGCTCGCTGATTAATAGAAGGTTATCATCGATCGGAAATTAGTTCTTAATCCGGCCCTGTAGAAATTTCTGCAGGGCTTTTTGTTTGCTTTTACTCAGAGGTTTTCGATTTGTAATACCGGCGAAACAATACTTTTTTCAGATCCCTGAAAATGACCTGATGTGCCAAAATTTCGAGATCGTTGTAGTGCGGCAAATCCCTGTGTGCCTTGGCGATTTCGCGCTCGGTGATGTCAACCTGATACAACACAGCCATGAGGCGGCTGTAATCTCTGTCGAGGTAAACGGCAATTTGGTTGATCAGCTGTTCGTGCAGTTCGTTATAAGCATTTGCTGTATTGCCCGAAAAGGTTATCTCAATTCCAAACATCCCAAAATCTTTCATGATTTGTTGCGCCGTTTCCTGAATAATGTCTTCTTTGTTCAGGAAAAACTCGATGTTGGTATTGTTGAGGTTGACTAATTCCATAGCAGATATAAAAAAGTGAGCGGGTAACTTCGGGTCACCCGCTCACTAAAGTATGATTTTTTACTGAGATTACAATTGTTTGAAGAAGTCGTTCCCTTTGTCATCAACAATAATGAATGCCGGGAAATTTTCAACGCGGATTTTGCGAATTGCTTCCATGCCTAATTCTTCGAAATCAATTACTTCGCTCGATTTTATGCTTTCCTTTGCCAAAATTGCTGCCGGTCCGCCAATCGATCCAAGGTAGAAACCACCCCACTTTTTACAAGCGTCGGTAACTTGTTGCGTGCGGTTACCTTTGGCCACCATAATTTTCGATCCGCCGAGGCTCATGAAGAAATCAACGTAAGGATCCATACGTCCGGCGGTTGTTGGGCCAAAACTTCCCGATGCCATACCTTTCGGAGTCTTTGCAGGTCCTGCGTAATAAACCGGGTAACGTTTCAGGTATTCAGGCATTGGCTGTCCGGCATCCAGCATTTCTTTCAGGCGAAGATGAGCCATATCGCGGGCTACAATCAATGTTCCTGAAAGATTCAGGCGAGTTTTGATCGGATATTTCGACAATGTTTTCAATACTTCTTCCATCGGTTGATCGAGGTCGATGTCAACAGCAGGAATCATTTCAGGAGCAGCCTCCGGCAAGAAACGAGCTGGGTTTTTCTCTAGTTCTTCAAGGAAAATACCGTCTTCGGTAATTTTTGCTTTGATGTTGCGGTCGGCCGAGCAGCTAACGCCAATGCCAACCGGACAAGATGCGGCGTGACGTGGTAAGCGGATTACACGAACATCGTGCACATAATATTTGCCACCAAATTGAGCGCCAAGTCCGCATTCCTGTGCAATCTTTTCGATTTTTGCTTCCCATTCCAGGTCGCGGAAAGCCTGTCCGCCGTCGTTTCCTTCGGTTGGAAGATGATCGAGATAACCAGCAGAAGCTTTTTTCACAGTGGCCAAAGTTGCTTCAGCCGATGTACCGCCGATAACAATTGCAAGGTGATACGGAGGACAAGCCGAGGTTCCTAAATCCATGATTTTTTCTTTGATGAATTTGGTAAGGTTGGCTTCGGTAAGCAGCGATTTGGTTTGCTGATAGAGGTATGTTTTGTTGCCCGAACCACCTCCTTTTGTTATGAACAGGAATTCGTATTTGTTGCCTTCTTCAGCATAAATATCAATTTGAGCCGGAAGATTGCTTCCTGTATTTTTTTCGTCGAACATGTTAAACGGAACTACCTGAGAATAACGCAGGTTACGATCCTGGTACGTTTCGAAGATACCTTTTGAAAGGTATTCGGCATCGTTTGCTCCGGTAAATACATTTTCACCTTTTTTACCAATAACAATGGCAGTTCCGGTATCCTGGCAAGTTGGCAGTTCGCCTTCGGCTGAAACAACCTGATTCAGAAGCATGGTGTGAGCTACAAATCTGTCGTTGTCCGAGGCTTCCGGGTCTTTTAAAATGCTCGCAAGCTTTTCGAGGTGAGTTGCGCGCAGGTAGAACGACACATCGGCAAACGCTTCTTTGGCCAGAAGTTCGAGCCCTTCAGGAGCAACTTTTAAAATTTTCCGACCATCAAGTTCAACGGTCGAAACAAAATCTTTGGTTAAAAGGCGATACGAAGTAGTATCCTTCTTAATTGGAAATGGCTTTTGATAAGTGAATTTTGACATTTTATAGTGCTGTAAATGAGTGATTAATAAAATACAATTCAGTGTTTTTGAATTGGTAACAAATATAGTCATTCCGTTAAGATTAACAGATAAAACGACCCCGGCAAATTGCACGATAAACTACTTTTAACACAAATTTCAGACCTCTGTTGATTAAATATCCAAAGTATTATTTTACAGGAGACACAAGCAGAATTATTCTATATTTGTTTCGAAGACCATAGATTTATAAAGACCTCATTTTTAATTACGTTTTTGAAAATGTATATCCAAAACCTAAAGAAAATTCTTCATTCCCGATTTGGCGGAGTGCTGTTGCTTTATTTCGTTTTTATCTTAGTCTCATTTTTTAGTCGTATTGTTTTAATGTTTATGTCGGCCAATGATGTGAGCTTTAATCCGCTTGCCATCGGTTGGTCGTTTGGCGCAGGCCTATTCATGGATACAGTGGCTTTCACTTATTTTATGATTCCATTTGTTTTGTTCCTGACGTTTGCGTCCAATCGTTTTTTTAACTCCGCATTTAACCGCACTTTCGCATACATCGCTTATTTCATAACCTTTAGCATCATTATTTTTAACGGTACTGCCGAGTATTTCTTTTGGGAAGAATTTGGCGTTCGGTATAATTTCATTGCGGTAGATTATTTGGTTTACACAACGGAAGTACTGGGAAACATCAAGGAATCGTACCCGCTTCCTCTGCTGATTGGCGGAATTGTTGGGTTTGACGTTGTTCTGTTTTATATCGTTCTGAAGAAAAAACTTCTGGTAGAGTCGCTTTCTTCTAAAGTTGCTTTAAAAAGTCGCCTTTTCACTGGCTCCATGTTGCTTTGCTTGCCAGTTCTGTCTTTTTTGTTAATAAAAAATACAACAGTAGAAGTTACTAAAAATCGCTATAACAACGAGTTGGCAAAAAACGGGATTCATTCTCTTTTTGCGGCTTTCCTGAATAACGAGCTCGACTACGAAACATTTTATGCAACACACCCAAACGAAGAGAATTTTAAACAGCTGCGCGGAATGTTAAAAACGGCCAATGGCGATTTTGTGAGCAATGATGTTTTTGACATTACCAGGAAAATAAGGCCTGAAGGAGAAGAAAAGAAATACAATGTTGTTTTTATTACTGTTGAAAGCTTAAGTGGCGAATTTTTAAGTTACAAAGGAAGCAAACTTGGAAAATTAACGCCGAATTTGGATGCGCTGGCTGATAGTTCTTTGTTTTTCAGAAATTTATATGCGATTGGAACCCGCACCATATACGGATTAGAAGCAGTTACACTTGGTGCGCCGCCAAAGCCTGGGCAAAGTGTAATTAAGCGGCCGCATAGCGAAAACTTGTATTCTATTGGCCGGATTTTTCACCAGCATGGCTACGATATGAAATACATTTATGGCGGAAACGGTTATTTCGACAACATGAATGCCTTTTTTGCCGACAACGGTTACCAGATTATCGACGATGGCGATTTCGAAAAAAGCGAAGTGACTTTTAAAAATGCCTGGGGTGTTTGCGATCAGGATTTGTTTAACCGAACTTTAAAAGAATGTGATAAGTCATACGCCGCCGGGAAACCATTTCTTAATCACCTTATGACGACTTCTAACCATCGTCCGTTCACCTACCCCGATGGGATAATCGATATTCCTTCGCATTCGGGCAGGCCGGGGGCCGTGAAATACTGCGATTTTGCAATTGGCGAATTTATTCGAAAAGCGAGCGAAAAGCCCTGGTTCAAAAATACGTTGTTTGTAATTATAGCCGACCATTGTGCCGGAAGTGCCGGCCGGTCGGAATTGCCTTTCATGGAGTATCAAATTCCTTTAATTATTTATAATCCATCGATTGTTCGTCCGCAGCAAATTGATAAACTGTGCAGCCAGATTGATGTGGCGCCTACCCTTTTGGGAATCATGAACTGGACATATGATTCAAAATTCTTTGGAAAAGACGTTCTGAAAATGACAGATGAAGAACAGCGCGCATTTATTTCGAATTACCAGAAACTGGGCTATATAAAGAACAACCGATTGACTATTTTGAGTCCGCAGCAAAAAGTTACGAACTATCAGATTAATCCTGAATCCAGGGAAATGAAAACCACAGCGACCGATCAGGAAAACGAAAAAGAAACGATAATATATTATCAATCGGCCAATTACGTGTATAAAAATAAACTTAACAGGTGGAATTAAAATGAAAAAGACTGGTGGATTGTTGTTGAGTGGAAGAACATTGCTGGTGGCATTATTACTGATTGTTCCGATTTTTCAAAGCAAAGCCGAATTCAAACGAGATACACTTATTCATCAGGCCTGGCGCGACACATTCAAAATCAGAAAAGCACAAATTTTTGAGACAGGTGGTGACCAATGGGCGTTCACCCGGCCAAAACCTTTTCAGTTTATAAAGTATATTCCGTCAGACATTTACCAGATGGGAAAAACCGCATTTTCTAAAAAAGGATTACCAAAACTTGGGTTGATATTGGCCGGATCGGGCTTGCTTATGATTGTTGATCAGCCTGTTACAGATGCTTCGCAACAATTTGGAAGATTTATCCATTTGGATGGAGAACGCAAATCGAAAACGGTTGTTCAATTTAATATTGGCGGCTTTCATGTGAATGCACTTGAACTCCCGGAGAACCTGAATTCTACATTTTATTACATAGGTGAAGGCTGGGGCAGCATTTTAGTTGCAAGCGGTTTGTACAGTTATGGGTTGGCCGCAGGCGACTATCGCGCTTTGCAAACAACGTCTCAAATTGCCGAATCGATTTTTGCACTGGGTGTAACCACTCAGTTTTTGAAGCGAATCACTGGCCGCCAAAGTCCGTTTAGAGCCATGGAGATGGAAAACCCGGTTCCCGGTGGCGATTGGCATCCTTTCCCGAATCCCGGAAAGTATCAGAAAAAAGTATCAAATTACGATGCGTTTCCATCGGGACACATGGCCACGGCAATGGCCACTTTAACTGTATTGGCAAGCAACTATCCGGATAACAAATACATTAAGCCAGTAGGATATTCACTCCTCGGCGTTTTGGGTTTTGCCATGCTCAACAACGGAGTTCACTGGATCAGCGATTATCCACTTGGTTTGGCTATTGGCTACACTTGTGGCAAAATAGTTTCAGCACGCGGACACCAGATTATTCCGAAACTTAGCAACAAAAAAGGAGCTTCATCTGCGCTGCTTCCAACTTACCTCGGGTATGGAAGCGTTGGCCTGAGTTACCGGGCAACCTTTTAGCTGATTATTCTGCTGTTTCTTTTTCAGGAAATATAACCGAAAACAATACGCTCAAAACCAAGGTAGCTGCTATAAAATAGAGCGAGTACGAGGTTTTAAATCCGATATCGTCTAACCAGTTGTGCAGAAGTAGTTTAAGTCCGACAAAAGATAGTAAAACGCTCACACCAACGTTCAGAAACCTAAATTTGCTGACCATATTTGCCAAAAGGAAAAACAATGAGCGCAATCCGATGATGGCGAATATATTGGAAAAGAAGACTACAAACGGGTCGAGTGAAACGGAGAACACTGCCGGAATAGAGTCGAGCGCGAAAATAACATCGGTGAACTCAACCAGAATAACCACCACCATCAACGGGGTAAATATTACCTTTTTGTTGTATTTGTAGGCAAATTTATCGCCGTGATAATCTTTTGAAATATTCAGGTATTTGGAGAAAAATCTGAAAATAACCGAGTCGTGCGGGTCTTTTTGTTCTTCGTCTTTGCTGAAAAGTATTTTAATGCCCTGAAAAATAAGAAAAGCACCAAACACATATAGAATCCACGAAAATTTGTGAATAAGTGCTGCCCCGGTAAAAATGAAAATGAAACGAAGAATTATTGCTCCAAGTACTCCCCAGAAAAGCACTGTTTTGTAATTTTTCTGCGGAACAGAAAAGCTTTGGAGAACCAGGAGTATCACAAAAACATTGTCAACCGAAAGTGTTTGTTCAATAAAATAGCCCGCCAGATAACCCATCGACATGTTGTTTCTGTACTCGGCGAGCATTCCCTCGTAGTCGGTAGTGTGAAACTTCAGGCCTGAAGCATATTTCGAAATGACGTTTGTGAGTTCTTCAGGAGTGTCGATGCCATGCAGCAGATGTCCATAAAATTTCAGGAAAACAAAAAATCCCATCGACAGAGCAAACCATATGCTGCTCCATATAAGCGCTTCTTTTGCCGAAACAATATGAGAATTACGCCCAACAACCAGCAAGTCGATCATCAGGACAGTAAGTATCAGGATTAAAAAGCCAGTAAGTAAAATAACCTCAGTTGGAATCATGTGAGTTGAGTTTTGTTACGCCTCCCGAAATAACAAATTTCATGACTTCGGCGGGACTTTGATCAATTAAAATCACGGAATCTTCAGGAACCATGATCATTTCTCCGTTTATGCTATACGAAAAAGGAAAATACACAGCAACCATTCCTTTCATGCCAAATTCATCCAGTTTTTTCTCGGTAATAAACCCGATCCGCCACAAATTGTTTTCCTTGTCCATGCAAACACGCACCGGCACCGTGAATTTTTTTTCCTTTCCAACGAATGCTGTAAACAAGTCGTTTATTGAGGTGTAAATCACATTCAGTAAAGGAAGTCGCTTTAGTAGTTTTCGGGTGAAGGCCGTAAAAGGTTTAACGATAATGGTTTGCCCAACTAACCCGAGCAGCGTAAGCGATACAAACAAAATCACGATTCCTATTCCGGGCGTATCAATTCGGTAATGTTCTTTCAGCGGATCGCCAACCAGCCGGTCAACATAGTTAAACATCATGAAAACAGTGTAGAGCGTAACTGCTAATGGTCCAAGCAATAGCAAGCCCTGAAGAAAGTATGTAAAAATTCGTTTCATACCTTTTTGATTTAAGTAGAAAATAAATTTTCTATAAAACTGGGCGAAAGATACAATATTTGTGTCTGATTAAACGAAATGCTTTTTAAGCATGGCTCTCTAAATTGTTGATATTTTAATAAACAATCCGACATACTGAATTGTATATAACGAGAAATTGAGTCCAAATGAAGCAGTTAACGGTACTTCTGATTCTTGTTGTTTTAGCATGTTCTTTTGTGCAGGACAAAAACAAACAAAAAAATAACGACGCGAATATGAAATTTAATGAATTGACTGATTTTGAGAAATTTGTGATTATAGATAAGGGAACAGAACGCCCCTTTACCGGCATATATTATAATACAAAGGAAGCAGGCACTTACTTGTGCAAAAGGTGCAATGCCCCACTCTATCGCTCGGCCGACAAGTTCGACTCGCACTGCGGCTGGCCAAGTTTTGACGACGAAATTAAAGGAGCTGTAAAAAGAACGCTTGATGCTGATGGTCGCAGAACCGAGATAACCTGTGCGAAGTGCGGCGCTCATTTAGGTCATGTATTTGTTGGCGAAGGCTTTACCAACAAGAATACAAGGCACTGCGTAAACTCGGTGTCACTGAATTTTGTTCCGGAGCAAAAAAAATAATCTCAAATCAAATACTGAAAGCTCGTATTTAGAATTGAGACTATTTTTCATTATTGACCGACTAACCAACCAAAGTGCCTGTCATTCAGAGCGAAGCGATGAATCTTTTCTTTTTAGTCGGTCAGTAGTGACTATTTTTATAAGTTCTTCAATTTTATTTCTTCACTAATTCTATTCCGTCAATATAATAAACCGGAACATAGCCTTCTTTACTTTCAGCAAGTTTCTGGTTCATTTGTTCCAATTTTTTTGCCTGACTTGTGCTGTCGTGCTTTCCGCCGTCAACATTATGCATGGCTTGTCCGCTGTGGCCGAGGGCATGCTCTTTATTTACCGGTGTTCCTTCTGAAGCCGACGTTTGCATTTCCTTAATGTCTGATTCGTCTATTTGTACTTCGCGCAAAGTGCCACGAACCTCGATGTCGCTTCCCATTTGTTCCTGGGTGAACGAACCTATTTTTCCTGCTTCAATTCTAATATTAATATCTTCGTTGCTCCCCATTACGAAACAGCGCGCACCGGCTTCTTTGCATACGTGCGTTACAGTTCCTTTTACAACTACTTCTTTTCCAACCAGGTCTTTCGCCTTCGATTGAAGTTCGTCAACTGTTAGTGCGGCGAGTTGTGTCGGTTTGTCTTCTTTCTTTTGATTGGTTTGATTTGCACATGACAATAGCATGGATGCGAATAGAAATGAATAGAGCAGTTTTTTCATAGTGTTGATTTTTGTTTTGGGTTAAGTTAATAAAAAAAGAATACATATCAAAGGAACCACTATTCCTAATGCGGTTAACCAGAGCCCTCGCCCTTTGATGCCATATTTCCCTTTCAGAAGAAATAGGCCTGAGATGGTTACAAACAAAAGGATGATTGACATGGCATCAGATATCCAGATCCATGCCCTGTCGGTTTGTGCGAGGTGCAGTCGGTTTATCTGGAACCAGAACGGGCGGCGTTTCAGCAATTCAAGTTCTGCCTTGCCTTCAAGTGGTGTATAAATTACTGTTCCTTCTTCAACAAAGATTTTAACGGTGGCATCTTTGGTTATGTAGTGCTTTTTATACACCGGATGGTTCACAAATTTTCGAAGGATGGCATTGATCTCGTCTTTTGAGTATTCCATCTGGTCATTCGAAGGAACTGTAATTTCTTCGTTTATAACCGAATAGTGTGGATTCCAATCCTGACGATGATTCATGGCAATACCAGAAACAACATAAACGAAAGTTATTCCAACAACGAAGTAGCCAAAGTCGCGGTGAAGAGATCGAAGCGTTTTGCGAAAATTCATCAGTTTAACGTTTAATGTTCTTAATAATCAGTATGCTCAAATTAATAGCAAACTGAATTAAAAAACAAATACGAAAAACAGGTGCGCAAAAAAACAGCCAGCCGACCATCAATTTTCCATCTTCAGGTCGACTGGCCAAGCCATCACTATCAATACATTAGGTCCACTTGTAAATTCTACATCTTATTAACGTTTATTTCCATCCTCCACCTAAAGCCCTGTAAATGGAGATAACTGAGCTGTATTGATTTTTTATTGTTTCAACAAGTTCAATTTTCGATTGCAATACATTTGCCTGAACCGTAAGCACTTCGAGATAATTCGCGCGCCCTGTTTTAAACAATTGGTTCGACGAACTTACAGCCTGGTTGAGTGCATCAACTTCTTTGCTTTTTAAATCCAGCGCCTGTTTTATGCTTTTCAGGTTTACCATTGCATTGTACACTTCAACATATCCATTCAGAATAGATTTTTGGTAATTGTAGATGGCTTCAACCTGGCTTGCTTTTGCAGTGCGAAACTGTGCTTTAATCGCGCTTCGGTTAATTACAGGGGCAACGATATTTCCGAGAATGTTGTAGGCAAATGATTCGGGCTTAAACAGCAGCGACGTTTTAAATGCATCTTTGTTTGCTGTGGCTGTAATTACGAACGACGGATAAAAAGCAGCTTTTGCAATTTTCAAGTTTGCTTTGGCGCTCATCAAATCGTATTCGGCCTGTTTAACGTCGGGGCGATTTGCCAACATGTCAGTTGGTACTCCAACTTTTATCTGATATGGCATTGATTCAGAGAATCCTGATTTGTTACGAACAATTGGCTGAGGATAACGACCAAGCATAAAATTCAGGCGATTTTCGGTCTCTGAAATTTGCTGTTTAATGTCGATTTCCATTTTCTTTGAACTCAGCACCTGTGCTTCAAATTGCTTTACCGCCAGTTCATTAACTGCGCCAACCTGCTTCTGAATATTAACAACACGTAATGCGCTGTCCTGTAACTGAACGGCTTCGGTAACAATTTCCAATTCGTTGTCGAGAGCCAGCAATTGGTAATAATCGGAGGCTATTTCGGCAACCAAATTTGTAACCGTCCAGTTTTTACCGGAAACCGTTGACAAATATTGGGCAACAGCCGCTTTTTTGGTGTTTCTCAGTTTCCCCCAGAAATCGACCTCCCATGAGCTTTGTAGCCCTAGGCTGAAGTCTTGCAGATTTTTCGGTACCGATTGGTCTTTATAAATTGTTGTTCCCCGGTTACCGGCGGCGTCCATGGTGTAGTCGCCAAATTTTTGTTCCCCTGCTGCTGCAAAGGCTGATATTGTTGGCAAAACAAGTCCTTTTGCCATTTTTACGTTTGCCTGGGCAATCTCAATTTTTTGAGCAGCAGAAAGTACGTCCAGGTTGTTTGCAAGTGCAGTATCGATTAAGCTAACCAGTGCCGGATCTGAAAAATAGTTTTTCCAGTTCATCCGGGCAACGTTGGCGGTATCTTTTTCTCCCTGAAATGTTTCAGGCATTTTCTTAAGTTTTGCCGTTTCCAAAACTGATGTTTCGGCGCATCCCGAGCCAAGCAGTGCAACAATTAGAGCGCCAAAACCGATTTGAATAATAGTCTTTTTCATAGTCTTAAAATTCTTCGGTTAAAGCAAGTTCTTCTTTATTTCTGCGGCTTGCAATTTTATCGGAAATTGTTGCGAAAACCACATACAAGCCCGGAATCACAATCAATCCGAAAACAGTGCCGAATAACATTCCACCAGCAGCAGCAGCTCCAATTGTGCGATTGCTCACTGCACCCGCTCCACTGGCAAAGAGCAATGGAACCATACCGGCGATGAATGCGAATGAGGTCATCAAAATTGGACGAAGCCTTATTTTCGCTCCTTCAATTGCGGCTTCAATCGGTCGTTTACCTTCTTTGTGTTTCAGGCTGGCAAATTCAACAATCAGAATTGCATTTTTACCCAACAGCCCAATCAACATGATTAGTGCAATTTGTGCATAGATATTGTTTTCCAGCCCCATGGCAAATAAAAGCCCGTATGCCCCGAAAATACCAGTGGGCAGTGATAGAATTACCGATAATGGCAGAAGGAAATTCTCATACTGGGCCGACAATAACAGGTAAACAAAGAGCAGCGAAATCAGGAAAATCAGGATTGCCTCGTTTCCAACTGCAACTTCGTCGCGCGAAATACCTGCCCAGTCAATCGCATAACCTTTGGGCAACTTTTCTTTAACTGTTCGCTGAATAGCTTTGATTGCACTACCGCTACTGTAGCCGGGAGCAGGGTCGCCGCTTACTTCAGCTGAATTGTACATGTTGAACCGGGTTTGGTCGTCAACGCCGTATTGTTTTTGGATCGTCATAAACGATGAGTAAGGTAACATCGAACCTTTGTCGTTCTTTACATACAGGTTGCTCAAATCCTCTGGTTTCGATCTGTATTCAGGAAGAGCCTGGACCATAACTTTATACATTTGGCCAAACCGGATGAAATTGGTAGCATATTCGCTTCCGAGCAATGTATTCAGATTACCCATGGCATTGTCAATTGTTACACCACGTTGTGCGGCTTTATCCAAATCTACATGGATCATGTATTCCGGATAGCCAGCGTCGTAAATAGTAAACGCTCCTCCAATTTCGGGCTGTGCATTCAGGTCTTTCAGAAATTGCTTAACAATGGCCTCGAATTTATGACAGTCGGCTTCAGGAGTTTGATCGAGTATTCTTAACTCGAACCCGCTGGCATTGCCGTATCCCGGAATTGCTGGCGGCGGGAAAAACTCCAGTTTCGCGTCTTTTATGCTTTTGCAGTTTTCTTCTAACTGGCTCATTATTTCGTCGGCCGATTCTTTTCGGTCTTTCCAGTTTTTCAGGTTTACCAGGCACGTTGCATACGAAGCGCCGGTTCCTTCAGAAAGAACATTGTATCCCGCAGAACTTGAGATAGAAAGAATAGCATCAATGTTTTTCCCGGCTTCGTTAATTTGCTGAATTACAGATTTTGTTCGTTCTAGTGTTGATCCGGCCGGAGTTGTTACGCTGATGTAAAACGAGCCTTGGTCTTCGTTCGGGATAAAGCCTGAATGCAAAAACTTTCCAAGTAATCCTGTAGCAATGGTAAATCCGATTAAAATCCCGAACGTGGCAGTTCTTCGGTTAACCAAAGTACCCAATAGTTTCTGATATCCAGCCGATAATCCGTCGTACCAATTGTTGAACCAGCCAAAGAATTTTCCCAAAAATCCTTTTTTCTCAGGCGCTCCATGCGTGTTGCGCAATATCATGGCGCACAATGCCGGCGAAAGCGTAAGTGCAGTAATTCCTGAAAGCACAATGGAAATACCCATCGTTACTGAAAACTGACGGTAAAAGATTCCGGTTGGTCCAGATAGAAACGAAACAGGAACGAAAACTGCCGCCATAACAAGTGTGATGGCAACGATAGCCCCGCTGATTTCGTGCATCGCTTTTTCTGTAGCCTTTTTTGGTCCGATGTGTTGCTCGTCCATTTTGGCATGAACTGCTTCAACAACCACAATCGCATTGTCAACTACAATACCAATTGCGAGCACTAATGCAAAGAGCGTGATCATGTTCAGGCTGAAGCCAAAAAGCTGGATGAAGAACAATGTGCCAACAAGCGAAACGGGCACCGCAATTGCCGGAATGAGTGTTGACCGCATGTCTTGCAGAAAGACGTACACAACCAATGTTACCAGGATAAATGCAATAATGATTGTTTTAACGACTTCGTGCAAAGATGCATCCAGAAACCGGGAAACGTCGTAGCTGTATTCATAATCCATTCCGGGAATGAATTTTGCTTCCTTGATTTCCTCCATCCTTTTCTTTATCAACTCGATAACTTCATTGGCGTTCGAACCAGGTAACTGTTTCAGAACGATTGATGCAGCTGGCCGGCCGTTATACCTCGATTCAACATCAAAAAACGATGTTCCGAATTCAACGTCGGCAATATCTTTAATCCTCAAAATCTGGCCATCTTCGAGCGATTTAACCGGAATGTTTTCATACTCTTCTTTTGTACTGAATTTTCCGGTATATTTTAAAACGTATTCGAGCGATTCGCTTCTTCTGTCGGAACCTTCGCCCAGCTTACCAGGAGCAGCTTCAACGTTGTTATCGTCGAGCGTTTTTAGAATGTCGTCGGGCGAAAGATTGTAAGTTACCATTTTGTCCGGTTTCAGCCAGATACGCATGGCGTACTCGCGGGCTCCCAGAATATCTGCAAACCCCACACCTTTAATTCGCTTTAATTCGGATAAAATATTAATATCGGCGAAGTTGTACAGGAATTTCACGTCGAGCGATGGATCGTTGCTGAAGATGTTTAACTGCATCAGCATCGAGTTTTCGAGCTTGGCAATTTTAACGCCGTTTTTTACAACTTCGGCTGGAAGTCGGCTGGTGACCGTTGCAACCCGGTTTTGTACGTTGATAGCAGCAACCTCAGGATCGGTTCCTACTTCAAAAACCACGTCGCAAACGCCTACTCCGTCGTTACCGGCATCAGAAGCAATGTATTTCATACCGGGCACGCCATTCAGTGCCTTTTCAATTGGCATAATCGCGGCCTTGGCTACAGTTTCTGCATTTCCGCCGGGATATTCAACTGTAACTTCAACCATTGGCGGAGCTATGCTGGGGAACAGGGTTATAGGTAACTTAATAGCTGCCAGCACCCCCAATATCACGATAATCAAAGAAATGACTATCGACAGAACGGGTCTGTGAATAAATTTGGATGTCATGACTTTCTAAACTGACTGAGTTAGATTTTGGCCGGAGATGGTTGCTGGTGATTTAATTTCTCGCCAAAAAGAGCAGGCTGTTGATCGCTGTTCGGATTTAGCTTGATCAATTGCGGATTTATTTTCTCGCCGTCTTTTATCTGTTGCAATCCCTCGTAAACAAATTGCTCGCCTTTACCCAGATCGTTTTCGTCGATGATATAATAGTTTGAAAGTCTTGCTTTTGGGTTGATGCTTTTCATCTGTACCTGGTTGTTTTTATCAACGGTATAGACGAATATTTTTTCCTGAATGTCCATGGTTGATTTCTGAGGAATCAGTACTGCATTTCTTACTGGTTTTGCGATTCTGATTTTTCCGCTTGCACCGTGTTTCAATAGCTGCTCCGGATTTTCGAATTTAGCTCTAAAAGCAATGTTGCCCGTACTTTTATTTATTTCTCCGTCAACTGTTTCAATCACACCTTTGTAAGGATAAGGCTGATTGTCGGCAAGGACAAGCGAAACTTCTTTTTGATCACCAATTTCGTTGTCTTTTGCCATGGTGAGGTATTCCTCCTCAGAAACGTTAAAGTATGCATAAACTTCTTTCGTGTTGGAAATGCTTGTCAGCAAAGTCCCTTCATCAATTAAGCTGCCTGCTTTATTCGGAATTCGGTTGATTACTCCGTCAAAAGGAGCCCTGATAATGGTGTATGAAAGGTTCAGTTTGGCTGCCGATTCGTTAGCTGCAGCTTCTTCAGCTTTGGCTTTCAGTGCATCGTACTTGGCTTGGGCCAAATCCTGCTCTGCTTTTGAAACAACTTTAGTGTCAACAAGTGTTTTTACATTCTGAAGTTCAAGTTCCGAAGTTTTCATGTCAGCAATCGCACTTTTCAATTCAGCCGATGCTTTGGTGAGTTCTTCTTTGTAGTCTAAACTACTGATCACGAAAAGAACCTGTCCTTGTTTAACAGCCTTGCCCTCGTCAACATTTACCTTATCCAGGTAACCTTTTACTCTCGAGCGCAATTCTACATTTTGGAGAGCCTGAATATCGGCAACGTAGTCTTTTACAACGCACGTGTCGGTTACAATTGGTGTTGTAACCTGAAAATTTTCAACTGTTTTGTTTTCTTTTTTTGCCGACGAACATGCGCCGAACATCATGCTTGCTCCCGCAAGCGTGAACAGAATTGCAGATTTTCTGCATGTTCCGAATTGTAAAACTAGATTTCTCATTTTTTGATGGCTTTAGAACAGTGCAAATATGTTCTTCAGCATCTTAAAATGAACTTAAAATGAATAAAAATTACCTTAAAGGGAGCAAAAGCGTGAAGATATTGGTTTCCGCGTTTTCAATGGAGTAATTGATCTGGCCCCGATGCAGCAGCAAAATCTTGTTAACCATCACTAAACCAAGGCCAAATCCTCGTTTCCCTTTGCTGTTTTCTCCCCTGAAGAAGTGTTGAAACAGGTATTGCTGTTCGTCGGCACTGATGGTTTTTCCTTTGTTGAAATATTTTATTTGCAGAAATTGATCTTTTAGCGACAACAATATCCTCACATTTCCGTCGAAACTATATTGAATACAATTGGCCATTAAATTTGAAAGAGCGACTTTCATCAATTTAGGATTTGCCAAAATAGTCAAAGATGCTTCGTCATCCACGCTTTCTTCATAATCTATTGAACATCTGAAATCGGGGTACAGCGACGACAATTCGCCTGAAATATCGTAAAGTAGCTCGTCTATGCGTACTTTTTCCTGCTGAATATTTTTTCCTGCTTCAACTTTCGCAATTTCGAGCAGCGAATTAATAATGTCGCCAAGGCTCTTCGTTCCCTCTTTTTGCAGCGCGATGTATTCCTTAATTTTCTGAGGGTCAGTCTCTTTTTCTATTTTTTCAAAGTTTGATACCAGTATTGCAATTGGCGTTTTAAGTTCGTGCGAAATATGGTGAACTGCATGCTTCTGAAATTGATAAGCCTGATTCATCCGAAGCATTAACTCGTTGAAACGCGTAACCAGTAAAGCGATTTCGTCTTTTGAATTATCAGCGTGTATCGGACTTGCGTTGGTTTCAAAATGGTAGTTTTTGATTTGCCTTGTAACACTTAAAATGGAATGTGTAATTTTTCCGGATAAATAATAAAGTATAAGAATTAGAGATAAAACAATAGCTAAAAAGCTTATTATCAGTACATTTTTAATGTATTTCAGAGTTGCATAACCAGTGGTGTCATAAGCCTTTCTGATTCCATAAAAAGCTTTGTTGTCGTGCTCCAGGTAAATTCCAACAATGTCGTATAAACTGTCTTTTTCGTCAATTCTCCGGTTCTCAGGCGATAATTCCTTTAAATATTTCTCTGGGTTCGAAATTGGAGTATCGTCGAGACTCTGATAAATCAGGTTCTTTTCTTTATCAAAAATCAGAAGTTTTTCGTCATATAAGTTGTTTATAGTCAATTGGTCCATTGACTCTATCAGCGCTTTATCAACATTTTTAATGTCAGTCAGGAGTTCGAGCGTTGTTTCAATCTTTAGTTCCTGCTTTTGTTGAAATGCGGTTTCCCTGTATTGCGCAAACAATGTGTATATCAGGAAATAAACCATGCCAACCAGCGTGATTGTGATTACAGAGCAATACAGCAATATTTTAGTACGGATGCTCATTTTTCTTCAAGGTAATAGCCAAATCCAACTTTTGTTTTGATAGAGTCTTTGCTGAATGGCTTATCAACTTTTTTTCTCAAAAAATTAATATAAACCTCTATCGTATTGGTGTTTGCGTCGAACGAAGTTCCCCATATTTCCTTAATCAGGTCGCGTTTTAAAACCAATTCTCCTTTTGCCTGAACCAAACGAAGCAAAATTTGGTATTCTCTGGCAGTGAGAGTTAACTCAGTTCCCTGCCTCAAAACCTTTGTCGTTTTAGGATGAATAACAATGTCGTCAAAAGTCACTGCTTCGCTATTTTCAGGCAAGAGATTTTCGGCATTTCGGCGCTTAATGAGGGCCTGTACCCTCAAAATGAGCTCCTTCATGTAAAACGGCTTGGTGAGGTAATCATCGGTTCCGCTGTTAAATCCCTGAACTTTGTCTTCCAGTTCATCGAAAGCAGTCAGCATCAACACGGGGGTTGACGTGTTGTATATTCTGAAATCACTGCAAATATCGTATCCGTTTTTGCCGGGCAGATTAATGTCGAGAATGACACAATCATAGTTGCCTTTTTTCAGAAATTTCTCCGCGATCAAGCCATCGAATGCAACATCAGTTTCAATTTGTTCCTCGTTGAAGGCTTCTTTAATGTTTCTGTTTAAGTCCGGATCGTCCTCTATTATAAGTATCTTCTTCATAAAACAACCTTGATGCATTGGTTAATCAAAGATATTTATTTACTGAACTATAACCAGAACAAACGAGCAATTTTTGGTCAGATTCAGAATTTTACTCTGCAGAATCAACGGTCTGATAAACATCACTGTAGGTTTTGGCTTCCATCAGATTGGCTCGTATTGCTGCTGCTCCCGGGAAATCGTTTGTGTATATTTTATAAAATCGTTTCAGGATATTGAGATTCTTTCTCCCGCTCCAGTTTCGTTCGAACAATTTTGTGTGAAACAACAGCTGGTCGAGCTTTTCTTGTTTTGTGAGATTTGTTTTCGTTGGATCAAAAAACCATGGATTGTGAAAAATTCCACGTCCGATCATTACTCCGTCGAGCCCGTAGATTTGGCAAAGTTTTTCGCCCTGTTGAACAGATAAAACATCACCGTTTCCGAGGAACAAGGTGTCAGGATTTATTTGATCGCGAACCCGTGCGCCTTTTGCAATCTCTTCCCAATTGGCCAAACCATCCGATTGCTGCTTTTGCGTGCGTCCATGCAGAATAACCGCCGCAGGCTTGGTTTCCATGATGTTGGCAATCCAGTTTTCGGTGTCGTGCCCCTTAATTCCGGTGCGCGTTTTCACTGAAACTGGCAGATGAGTTGCCTCTTTTGTTGCCAAAATGATTTCCTGTGCAAGGCTTGGTTCGCCGATTAATGCAGAGCAACACCCATTTTTTACGACATTTTTTACAGGGCAGCCCATGTTGATATCTAACCCGTCAAAATCGAATTCGGAGGTAATTTCAGCGGCAATCTTGTGAAAAAGTTCTGGTTTCCTTCCCCAAATCTGCGCAACCAGCTTAATGTTTTTCTGCTTTAGAATTTGCTTTTCCGAATCGCTGACAATTAGGCGCTCTCCTACTCTCTTTTTGCCAATCGCATGATTCATTCCGTCAACCGATGTAAATTCGGTGTACAAAATATGCAGGTATCGTGGATCGGATATGGTGGCAATAACCTCGCGAAAAGAGGTATCGGTTACATCTTCCATCGGGGCCAGCGCAAAAATTGGCCGGTTAAGTTCGTTCCAGAAATTTGCCATTTTATACTTTTTCGCTTGAGGCGGCAAAATTAGCTTTTTGAACTAAAAGAAAGCTTTTTCTGTATGTCTTGCTGTTCCCGAATTTTCTTGTATGATTTTGCCTGAAGATTATTCTTTGTTCTTCAGGAGCTGTTTTTGTTGTACAACAAGCATCGGAACAACAACCGTCGTATTTTTCTTTGCATTCCGGACATTGTATAAATAGTAAATGACAAGAGCTGTTAGCGCAATTTACATGTGTATCGCAAGGTTTTCCGCATTGGTGGCAGTGGGAAATGATTTGGTTATTCACCGATTCTCCCATTCTTTCGTCGAAAACGAAGTTTTTACCAATAAAATTCGATTCCAAATCCAATTTTTTGATTTGGCGCGCATATTCGAGAATGCCGCCGTGTAACTGGTTTACGTCGGAAAATCCGTGGTGCTTCAGGTAAGCGCTGGCTTTTTCGCACCTGATTCCACCAGTGCAGTAAAGCAAAATTTTCTGATCTTTTTTATCGGCCAGCATTTCGGTAACCATTGTAATTTCTTCCCGAAATGTATCGGCTTCAGGGCAAATGGCACCTTTAAAATGTCCAATTTCAGATTCATAATGGTTTCGCATATCAACTATGATGTGCTGTCCCGATTCTACAAGTTCGTGAAATTCACTCGCATCCAGGTGGTTTCCAACGTTGGTTACATCAAATGCATTGTCGTCGAGCCCATCGGCAACAAGTTTTGGCCGTACTTTGACAGTTAGCTTGTAAAACGATTTTCCATTGTCTTCAATCGCAAATTTTATCGGAATATTTTTAAAGATCTCAT
>Ga0116170_10001658_pt1 | contig 22289 bp, 14 predicted proteins | sample AD_JPNHW1_MetaG_FD_89797 | JGI IMG/M metagenome (GOLD analysis project Ga0116170, IMG submission 89797) | Active sludge microbial communities of municipal wastewater-treating anaerobic digesters from Japan - AD_JPNHW1_MetaG | ecosystem: Engineered > Bioreactor > Anaerobic > Digestate | place... | reverse complement strand
TTGGGGGTATAGACGACGCCGAGGCGATCCGCCTTTTTGGGATTGTAGCTCTTGTAAAAGGTCTCATAGACGACCTTGAGGAATTTTTGCTTTTCGTGGTGATCGCCGATCTGGGCAGCGTGAGCGTTTATCTTATCGTAATAGTGTTTGATGCTGGTAAGCATTTGCTGACGCAGTTCCCGGGTGAAGAAAGTGGAAACGAGCTTTTCCAGTTCTCTGGCGATGTTATTATCCTGATGAAAGTAGGGTTCGTCAAAGATGGTATTGAAGATATCGGAGGTGAGGATATGCTGGATGACCATTTCCCGGATGTCCTCAGGGGTAATGGCGGGGTTTACCACCTCCCGCATCAGGGCGAGGAAGTCATCCCGCTTGGCGCAGTAAGCCGGGAGGCTTTCGGCTTTTGAAATGATCAAGTCTCGCAGTGCGCCTGTGACCTTGGGGACGTCGGCTTTGAAGAGTTCGATCGCCTGGCGGAATTCACGGACTTCGGCTCTCTCGAAATTGACGAAGGCGCGCAGGAGCTTGTCCAGTGCCTTGATATCCGTGAAAGAGCACTCCATGATGCGTATGCCATTTTGAAAGAGCACGGCACGGGTGCTATCCTCGAAGAAGATATTGTCGTTTGGATAGCCTTTTTCGAACTTCTTGGTGATCTCCAGCTCGAGATCGTCATATTCGTCTTTGCTCTCCCAATAGCCCCAGTCCAGGACGAGATTATCCTTGAGAGTTCCATCGGGGGTGACCTTGCGTCCTTTGGTTCCCTGCACGGCGACTTCCGCGACGAGACGCAAGTCTTTTGCCTTGGCGTATTCATCGATCAGTTTGATCATTGCCGACCGGATCGAGGATTCATTCCCCTTTCCACTGCGAAACTTGAGAGTGTCCAGTTCGTTCAAATAGTTCCGGATCGCAAACTCGCTCATCTATCCCTCTTTGCCTGGTAATAGTATCTCCGGGAATGATTTCCCGCCACACCGCAATGCTCAGGGAAAGGGCTTTGCTGTCAATATCTTTTCGTAATTGGTTTATTATCTATCGGTATCACTGACTTCAGTCGGTCGTTGCACTGACTTCAGTCGTTGCTTGAACAGGTTTGAAGCGCTTGGATAAGATATGATCATTGCTCCGGAGATAGAAATCGCCGGGTGCAGGATGAATCCTGCACTACGACCGGCTGAAGCCGGTGATACAAGTTTTTCTGCACTTCCTGGGTAGAAATGGGATTGACAGAAGTTTGTCAATTGGGCTGATCTTTGGCTGAGGGTCATCCTTTTCAGAGATCACTGTAGCGCAATCGTGTATTTATCTGATATCCGTATCTTGTTTATTACTAATAGCTTATCAAAGTGTGAGACGGATCGCCTCAGATTGTGCGTAGTTTTCTGCCAAAAATAAGCATTTTCTGCCCCATAAGAATATAGAGGGTTGATAAACCCAGTTGCTGGTAAGAGAGAGCGAGATACTTTTCCCTCGCCGGATCGTCCGGAGTGGGCTCGAAAGCTCTGAATGGCATAGCGGTGATGTCAAATCCAAGCCCTCACTGTATAAGGAGAAACACATGAAAGTGTTTTTCGAAAATGGAGTAGCTGCCTACTCCGGCAAATACAATGAAGTTGTCTATATGACGACTTTGAACGACCGTCTCTGCCTCGCGCGGAAGTACAGTTACCCGGAACTCGGGATCGTGCATCAAAACATGCGTGAAACGTCCTTAAACCTGAATAAGCTCTATCTCGAGGTGGACCCGCTCTTCCTCGCGGATCTGAAAGCTTACGCAAAGAAAAACTCGAAAGAGAACCGTCCCAAAGCGAAGAAGCTCCTGCATCCGATGCCGGGACCGAAAGCGGTCTTCATTCAGATGATGTGGGCTTGGAGCGCGACCGATCCAGCGCACGTGACCCTGAAAACGATCACACTCGCGGATATTATCACTCTGCAATCCCCCTGCAGAAATATCAGTGAGTCCATCGAAGCCGGGTTTATCCCCAAGGTCAGGAATTATACTGATCTGAACCATCCTATCGTGATCTGATAGGATACAAAAGGGCAGCCGGAGTATCTCATTCCGGCTGCCTGTTTATTGACATCTATTTACCGATATTTTATCTTGTTTAGTTCGCGCTCGAATTACATCAGAACTATCTTCCGTGTCTGTATCAGCTTTCCCTGGCTGAGGCTGATCAGATAGACGCCGGAGGGGAGCTTTTGCCCCTTTGTGTTTTGTCCGTTCCAGATCAGGCTGAATTCGCCGCGTTGAGAGTCGCTCCGACGATAGACCAGTTCTCCCCGCAGATTGTACACGCTCAGGGTATAGGGCGTGGAAGTGTCCTTGAGGTTCAGGCGGATGTAGGCATTCGCGCTAAAGGGATTGGGATGGATGCTGAGGATGCCCGTCAGGGCGGGAATGACAGGGTCTTCACCGGCGACAGGATCAAGCATCTGGACGTTGACAACGGTCTCCTGCGCCGCTAACACGGTGATATCGTGAACGCTGCTGGGTTCATAGTCTTCGTGGGTAATGGTCAAGCCGTAGGTTCCGGGCAGGAGAGCGAGATTGTATTCTCCCTGGTCGTTTGAGGTTGCGGAGATGTCACCGCAGGTAACGACTGCTCCTTCAAGAGGGAGGCTCAGTTCGTTGGTGATGATCCCGCGGATCGTGCCATTGGCTTCCTTGGTCATGAGATTGGAGATCGAGGCTGGTGAATCAACGTTGTTTAGGGTTGCGATGACCTTCCAGCGGTAGTTTCCGGGATTCTGCGCCAGCCACTCAGAATCGGTAAAGCTGTGGATGGGTTCTGTGACGTTGCCCAGCCATGATCCTCCGACGAGGTTTCCGTTCATTACCAGATAGCGCCAGATCGCGTAGCTGTCACAGCCGTTCTGAGGCGGGTTCCAGGTGAGTTCGATCTGATTTCCGGTTGCGGTGGCGGTGACGTTATCGGGAGAATCAGTTCCCAGGGTCGTGGCATAGGCTGTATTGCTGTAATTGCTGTCTCCCAGAGTGTTATGCGCTCGTATCCGGTAGGAGTAGGACGTCTGTGGGGTCAAGCCGGAATTGACGATGGTCGTGACGTCCGCCAACGCCCAATCTACCAGAGACCAGAATCCGCCATTGATGCTGCTTTCCAGATAGAATTCTGTTTCGCTCGTGGAATTGTCATTCCAGCTTAGGCATACGGAACTGGGGGAGAGGACGAGGGCGACGAGGTTGGAGGGTGCGCTGGGTGGAGCGTTGTGCGGTGGAAAGATGATGTGATCGAGCCAGGCTGTATCACTGCCGGTATTGACGCCCTGGTCTTTGACGTATCTCCAGGTAAAGGTGTGCGTTCCTGCTGCGACGGTATAGCTGTGCTGAGTCCAGTTCTGATATCCGGACCATTGTTCCTGTTGGTTGCCATCGATCAGGAAGCGGAAATAGTCATAGTTCGCTTCGGTCGAGAACTTGCTGAAGAAGCTGATGGAGCCTGCCTCGGTCACGTTCAAAGCAAGGCTCAGTTCGGTCGTCTGATTGTGAGAGATAGCGCCCGCCTTTGCAGCGAATGAACCGCTGAACTTGTCCGTTCCCTGAACGACCCAGGGTATGGTGCTTACGTTCGTCCAGGGATATTGGGTAAAGGTTCCCGATTCAAAGCCTTCATTGGCGGGAAGGAGGAGCAGGATATTGATCGAAGACGCGCGGACGTTAGCTTCGTTATCGATCGCCACTGCCCTGATCGTATGCGCCCAGGGGCTTTGCTCATGCGTGTCCCAATCCCAGGTGTAGGGCGCGGAATCGTCCACAAAGGCAGGCGTCAGGCTCTCATCAGTGTAAAAACTCACAGAGGTGATCGTGCCATTTGTATCTGAGGCGTTGACGTTGACGCTGATCGTATTTCCCAGTTCAAAGACGGAGTTGTTCGCCGGTGATGTGATCATGCAGGAAGGCATTCCTGGGGCGACTGCCATGAGCGCAGCGGAAGCGTTTATCATGCCGTAACCGGTGTATCGATCCCAGCCTGCTCCACCATCGATGGTCATATCGGTCGCGGTGGATACTATCGCCTGGCGCACTTGAGCGGGGGTCAGCCCATTATCCTTGGAGAGAATGAGAGCCGCCACTCCTGCCGCGTAGGGCGTGGCACAGGACGTGCCGTTGAAATTGGTGGCGTATGACCCATTCATGGTCGTTGCCGGAAGTATCGTTGCCGCCATGATATCTACGGCTTTGGGATCATCCTGAATGTTCACGCCATAGTTTGAGCCCCACCAGTTCTCCCCGTCCGAGGAGGACATGCTCTTCCTCTGTCCGGTCGGGCTTGCCGCTCCGACGCTGATCACAGCGGGATGGTTCGCGGGGTAGGCGATTGCGGAAGTATTGGAATTGGCTGTCGCGGCGAGGATGACGCAACCGGCATTGTAAGCATAGTTCAAAGCGGAATCGCAGGTCGGATAGCTTCCTTCCTGAGTGCCGTTCTCGGCGCCGAGACTCATGCTGATCACATTGACATCGTTATCCGCGGCATGGGTGATCGCATTGGTTATTGCCGTAAAGGTCATCTCTCCGGAGTTATTCATCACCTTGAGAGGCATGATCTTGCAGCCTCCGGCTACTCCGGCTACTCCGATTCCGTTGTTGGTTTCTCCGGCTGAGACTCCGGCGCATTGGGTACCGTGTCCGTTTGAATCCAGCGGATCATTGTCATTACTGCCATAATCATATCCCTGAATGCAGTTGTCATTCAGATCGGGGTGGTTGTAGTTCACTCCGGTGTCGATAATGGCGAGTATGACATCAGGTGAACCAAATCCCTGTGATTGATCCCAGGCTTCCGGGGCGTTGCTGTCGAAACCCGCGCCTCCGCCTCCGGGACCTTGTCCTGTGTTGTTGTGCCCCCAGTTCAGATTGTAATATGTGTCATTGGGTGCGATCTGGGGATAGGCAAAGAGCTCGAAGCAGGCGTCCTCGACATAGTCGCTGGATTTTATCTTCAGCAAAGCGTTTTCTACACTGATACGTTTATCCAATCTTAGCAAAAACCAGCGGTCGAATCCCTCGGTTGCTTCCCAGACGGTGTCTTTAACTCTGCGGTGCGCCCGGATGATCGCCGTTCCTCCGATCTCCGCCATAAGCTTATCCAGTTCAGGGATACCGAATGCGAAGGCTTCTTCATTCAATCCGGTCGGAAGGTCGGTTCTGAGGATCGCTTCTTTGCTCAGCTTGATCTTGAGCAAGTCGGAGGCGTACAGCGGGCGGGACGAAATGCTTGAGTTGCCGGCGGCATCAGCCCAGATACCGATCGACAGGCAGATAAGAATAAGAACCAGGGAAACACGCTTCATTAGGGTTCTCCACGTTTTTTGTTTGTCCTATGTGCAACAGTTGTTCCAATTGCAGGTATTTCCCTGATACAGATATAATTGTGTGGAACCGTTTCGTGTCTCTGATTCAGTGTTTCGTTGTATCGGATACGCTTTGGTCTGAATAGTGGAGATAGGATCGACCAGACTTGATGGCACCGGACTGTTGGAAAAAAAGAAGCCGGGTTGCCCCGGCTTCTTTTCAATCAATGTTTGTTTGATATCTTCTCAGAGACTATTCAGGAACTTATCCAGAATAGGGGAGAGGCGCGCTAGAGTTTGACCAGTTTTCGTGTCTGGACGGACCTGCCGGACTCAACGCGGATGAAATAGATACCGGTGGCGACCTGCTTTCCTTGAGAATCGTCTCCCTTCCAGATCAGACTGTGGTCACCTTTTCCTTCCCGGTTGGACGGATATCGCTTTACCAGCTGGCCTTTGAGGTTATAGATGCTTATCTCGACGGGATCATCGTACTTTTGTCTCCACTCCATGGTTATCGATCCACTAAAGGGATTGGGATAAGCTGAGTTGATCGCGAGAGGGGGTTCGATCTGCTCCGGGTCATGGCTATGAGAGGCATTCATCCCGTTTATCTTCTGCGCTTTCAGTCCTATGAAGGGATCATCATAGAAATAATCATCACTGCGGTAGGATTGCCAGACGACGATAGCTTCGTTATCCATTGACAATGAGATCGGCAGACGTTGCCTGTCGTTATCTACACTGATGATCTGAGGCTCGCTCTCGATCGGGTCGCCAGCCGAGCCGATAGTGCGATAGAAGATCTTTTCCGGTTGGTTCTCACCGCCAATAGACCAGATCGCGAGCATCCCGCCATTGTCATAAGCACATAGTGACAGACGCTGGAGATCGTCATAGACAGGGGTCGTGGAGCCGATAATGACTCCCTGGTCGTCGTACTGCAAGTTTCCGGAATTATCAAGGTGCTGATAACGGATGAACCTTGAATCTGCCTGCCTGTCATCCATGACGATGCCCAAACCCCGGTTTGTGGGTACACAATAGGCATAAGTTGCGCTTTGATCAGCAATTTGAACAGCGTTCGTTCCCCATGGATAGGTGTGTTCTGTGGTGATCTTCCGGGCGTAGATGCTTGCGGGAGAGTATCCGCCCATGACCAGGATCAGGTTCTCATCATCGAGCTGAGCGTAGAAAGGCATGATCTCATGATCGGTCGGAGGGGAAAAGACGATCTCTCCATTAGCATTCCAGCCCGGATAGGGATCTCCGTTGATGTCCACAAGAAGGCAATATACGCTTGTTGTGTTTGTGAGGGGATCGTATGCCAGCCAGGTGAAATATCTCCCTTTCATGGTATTGGTGAAGCTGGAGCTATTGGGAATGTTATCGATAAGAACCTTGCCACCAGTGCCCCAGCACTTCTCTCCATTGTGGATACGTTGCCCCATGAGCTGAGAGATCGCCCCGACTCTCTGCATCCATCCAAGATAGAAATCCCCATTGTAATAGCTGAGCGATGCTGAGTAAGTGTCATTCGCGCTGATCAGGATCGCCGGATCGATCACTCCCTCAGCCGCCGAGAACGACCTGAAATACACACCATCGCTGTCATACACTACTGCAACGCCATCGGGATACTCACAGGAGTTTACATAGATCGCAGAGCCAGACGGGGGTGATAAAGTCTGCGCATCTGCCAGAACAGGCTCTCCGGATGGATCGATCATCTGATAACATATTTCTGCTGAGCCGTTTGTCACGCAATCGGAAAAGAGAACAATTGCGTTCTCTCCTGATCGGTAGATCGCGTGGGGACTCGAAAAACCGGTTTTTACTGACGTCTGTGTCAGTCCACCGGCAGGATAGGAAATAGTGCCGCTATCAGAGATACTCTGTAGTTTCAGTTTCTTTTCATTGTTCTCTGTCACAAGGAAGGTCGTGTTCATCCAATAACTTGAAACGGTCATACCATAGTTCCAGATTCTGGAATTACCTGAGTACACTGTCATACCTTCAGTTCCATATGGGAGCTGTTGTTCAGGTCCTATCCGGTTAACTTTCAGTGTTTCTGAATTGTCTGCGTCTTCGATCCAGGTGACAAAAGTGAATGACGGGTTGCAATCTATTATCAGATCCCTTACATCAGCATTGGATGTTCCTACAAGCAGTCCTCCAGGCGGTGTAGCAACACTGTCTGAGTAGTTTATCGTATACAGACAGATCTCATTTCCTGTTCCAATAGATTTCTGGAAAGCGAACAATAGTTTCTGATTGTTTGTAGTGCTGGAGTAGGCAAAATCTGGTGCGGTTGTCTCTGCTACGACAAGCTCCAGAGGGGGATCAATCAGGGGAGTTCCACTACGACTAAAGGATCTGATGCTCAAGCTCTGCTGGCTTCCGGTACACTTCACAATATCATAGATCCTGTAATTATCGAGTTGAATATCGTGTTGGCTGTAATTGCTTTCCCCGGGAGCAAATGGATAAGAGCGTTGCCAAATCATCACTCCACCATAAGAATACATTTCCAGGTAGTTGGTTTGGGTCGATGTGCATTTGTAGTGAAGTATAGCCCCAAAACTACTTCCTGATACGAGATCACTGAGAATAATATTAGCAGGAGTAGTGATCGTAGGAGCCATCAGTCCCCAAGTCTCTACTCCGGAGGAATTGAAGCTAAGTCCATACATAGTATTCGCCCTGCTTTCTTTATAGAAAACATAAGCGCCATATTCAGTATTTGCAGCGATTCGATATGTATATGTACCTTGCAGCCGATCTGATGCAACGCACACTCCGTTCCCCCAAATAATATCCCCGGTTAAGTCTATCTTTTGCATCATTATTCTATGGTTGAACATAGCATCTGCTTCCAGCCAACTGATGATATAATAGTTATCAATTGTGAAAGTAGTTTCGATGCTTGCGATAGATGCTTCTGATGATTTGATGACAATTGGTGAAGTCCACAATGACTCACCTCCGGGTACTATCAGATCAGCGTAGATTGTGCGCATATTCCCGTTTGTCTCAACCCAGACATTTAATAAACGATTTGATACAGCGAGTATTGGGTTTCCAAAGTAATTGAGGTCCTGACCTGCTCTCACTGTTGCCTCGTCAGTCCACATGGGTTGGCTCCAGGCCATGCCGGCCAGAACCAACATCACCGTGCATAATAATGCTTGTCTCATGATTTCTCCTTGCGCTAAGTATGGTGAATATGTAAAACTGCGCCTTGTGGCTTTACATAAACAAACGGAGATCCGTCAGAACCACCGGACAGGACCTGATAACCATCAATGTCAAACTAGGTAACCTATGGCATCAAATCCGGGTTTAGGTGGATAAAACACGATCATACAACTCTACGCAGCTAAAAATGAATATTACTAAGACTCTGTTTCCGATAATACAACCTGTACTTATATGACGCGTATTTTGCTTTAAATATTCTGTCAAGAACTATATTCATCTCAGAGAATCAACCTGATGTTGAATGTTCATTTGTAATACACAGTGATCTGTCATTGCCTGAGATATCAAGATCTCTAATTCTTTATCCTCTATATGATAGCGTATATTTTATTCCGGTTCTGTTATACATTGCCTATGTCTCAAGATCGCCACAAAACAAATAGCCTCCCGAATAAAGGGAGGCTATAAGCTTCTGTTTCGTTCTTATTGTTATTTGATCTTGATGGTCTTGATAACACGGCTGTAGCCATCCTGCTCTGATCTGATGAAGTACATGCCGTTAGCGGTGCTCTTGCCGGAGAAGTCCGTTCCATCCCAATTGACAACCTGATCTCTGTGGCTGGTAAGAGTCTTGACAAGCTGACCTTTTAGATTGTAGATCTTGAAACTGATCTCCGAAGAGGATTTGCTTCCGGCAATAAGATTCAGGTTTGAGCTAAAAGGACTCGGATAGTAGTCCAGGCTCAATAGAGGCGAGGGAGAGGCGACCGGATCCTCGGTAGCGGAGTAAGTCTCCCAGGTATAGTCCACCCTTTCTGCGTCATAGAAAGTACCATCTTGACTGTCCTGTTTGATCGTGTAGCTGGGATTCCCACTTGCGTCATAATAGTAGTCTTCCCGATGTTGGGGTATCCATTGTGCGTTATCCCAATATGAATCCACCATATGAGTCCTTTGCAGCTGAGCATTGAATTCATACAGAGATTGGCTTTCGGGAATCCAGGCGTTGGTCTGCCAGTATTCGCCGGTACTACTCGTGATCATTCCGGGGAATTCAATGTTGTCATTGATGTACATTAGCGGAAGATTATGAGCCATGTATTCAATGAAGTAAGCTCCTGTGCTGGTATCCTGAGGATGATACACGTAGGTCTGGCGATAGTCTTGTGTCCAGTTCAATGAGTCCGGCGAGACATATCCCAGTTCCTGGATGATCCTTCCCTGAGTGTCATATGTGAAGGTCGAATGGTCGTATTCGACCGGACGCCCTTCTTCCCAGGAGTTCCAGCTATAGACTTCAAAAGTGTTATTCGCTCCATAGATAATATGAAATCTCCCTACTGGAGTCCAATCACGATTGTCCTTCATGATTCCGCTCTGATAATAATAATAGTTGGTAAGCCTGTTTTGAGCGTCATACTCAGCGGTACCCAGCATAACAGGGAAATACATGTTCATGATATTCATGTTGATCTGGTTCGAGACGATATATCCCGCTGCGTTATACTCGAGGTGAGCTGTCATATAACCGATCACCCATTCGCTCGTCTCCGTATCGTACATATCTGATTGCATCGAATCAGGGAGGGACGGATCAGCAAGATTGTAAAAGAAGGAAGCCCTGGAGCTGGGCACCCATCCGCCGTCACCGGGATAACTGGTTAACTGCTGTGAAAGTCGATAGGCTCTGGAGAGTGGGTTTACCTGCCCAAAATTGAAGGTAGGCTTTGCATCAAAAATACTCGCCATAACCAAGACAGGTATGACGAAAACTAAAGCGAGAATATACGTCTTTTTCATTGTCATTTACCTCGAAATATTATCTGTATAGTATAAATATAACCGCTTCATCGGTATATCAAAGGAATAATTGGCATTGCCATGCAGTATAGGTACATAATGAATTGTCTTGAGTGATACTGGGAGGAGATTCGTCAATAATGAAAGATCAGGCTGATCTCTCTTTGAGCGTGGGCGGGGCTATCAGAGGCGTGAACCGCATTCTCGGTAATGCCCTCAGCATAGAGATCACGGATCGTACCTTTGCGGCGTTTAGCAGGATTCGTGTCTCCGATCAGATCACGCAAAGCTTCGACAGCGTTCTCCTTCTCCAATAGCAGAGCTATGGTCGTTCCGGAACACATGAAGTCGATCAGTCTTGCGTAGAATTCCTTGCCAAGGTGTTCTTGATAAAAAACTGCCGCGGAATCCCGGTCAAACTTCATTATCCGGATATCCCGCAGCACAAATGCTTGATTTTCTATGATGGAGATGATTTCCCCGGCATGCTTATGAAGCGTTGCATTAGGCTTGATCAGCAGCAGGGTTTGTTCGATCATCGTTTGGTATAGACTGTCTCGATATAATCCAGCGCGGCAACCTTGATAGCGATGTCACGATTGAGTACCTGGCTCATTCTGATCTTATGGATGAGGATATCCGTCCATACTTCGTACATCTCATTCGGCTTGATATCCATTCCTGTGTAAAGTTTGAGCATCTCAGGATAAAACTCATCACGATCGGCATCTACTCTGCCAACGACAAGCTTATGGCTGTCTGAACAGACATCATAATCCTTGAAACGGACGTCCACGACCGCGTATCCAAGCTTGAGAAGATTCTCGAAGTTCACTTGTAAATCACTTGCTGATAACATTATCTATACTCCATTCGTTTATTTACTCGACAAAAACATATATTATCATATCTTGTGTCCAAGCTAACGGGAGTATAGCTGGCGTCAAGAAGAATATTCATTTACGTAGAACGATAGGTCAGATTTCGTCTCCCTCAAGCTTCATATAACCAGAATCATTCTTATCGACCGGAGTATAAAATGGGACTTTTCAAGCTTGTTTCCGACTATGTTCCCAGCGGCGATCAGCCCGAGGCTATCGAACAACTGCTGGATGGCGTCAATTCTGACAAGAAACACCAGGTTTTGCTCGGAGTGACAGGTTCGGGGAAGACCTTTACCATTGCCAACGTGATCGCGCGCCTTGACCGTCCAGTATTAGTACTCTCGCACAATAAGACACTTGCAGCGCAGCTTTATGGCGAATTGAAACAGCTCTTTCCTGATAACGCGGTGGAGTATTTCATCAGCTATTACGATTATTATCAGCCTGAAGCGTATATACCCGGAAAGGACATCTATATTGAGAAGGATTCTTCCATCAATGACCAGATCGAGAAGCTCCGCCTCAGAGCCACCATGAGTCTCATGGAGAGGCGTGACGTGATCATCGTTGCCTCCGTTTCCTGTATCTATGGTCTGGGTGTTCCTGAAGAGTACAGGGAAGCCCTGATCAGGGTCAAGGTCGGACAGCTGATGGAGCGTGACGAACTCATCAAAAAGCTTGTGACAGCGCATTACAGCCGCAATGACATTGCCTTCGAGCGTGGAGCTTTCAGGGTTCGCGGCGACATCGTCGATATCTATCCAGCTTATTTGGAGCACTGCCTCCGTGTCGAATTCTTCGGCGATGAGATCAGCAAACTTGAAAAGCTCCATCCGATCAGTTATCAGAGTCTGGGCGAGGCCGATGAATATCCCATCTATCCCGCGATCCACTTTATCATGAACGAGGATCGTATGCATAATGCCCTGCACTCGATCCAAACAGAGATGGAAGAACGAGTTCAGTACTATCTGGACAACCAGCGCTATGTCGAAGCCGACCGCCTGAAACAGCGAACCTCCTTTGATCTCGAGATGCTCAGAGAATTAGGTTTTTGCTCGGGTATCGAGAATTATACCAGACATCTGACAGGAGCGAAACCGGGTGAACCGCCCAACTGCCTCCTGGATTACTTCCCCGACGACTTCCTCTTCATCATCGATGAGTCTCATGTGACCATTCCTCAGGTACATGGCATGTTCGGAGGAGACTATACCCGAAAGAAGAATTTGGTGGAATACGGATTCCGGCTACCTTCCGCCTTCGACAACCGGCCTCTGCGTTTTGAGGAGTTCGAGAGCTATATGCGCAAGGTGATCTTTGTTTCCGCGACTCCGGCAGACTATGAACTCAGCCTGACTTCGGGTGAGATCGTCGAGCAGATCATCCGCCCGACCGGACTGCTTGATCCCGAGATCGAGATCAAGCCAATCAAGCATCAAGTAGATGACCTTATCGCACAGGTTCGGGAACGTGTCGCTCTGAATCATAAAACCCTGGTCATGACCCTGACCAAGCGTATGGCTGAAGACCTCACGACATATCTTGGCAATGCGGGAATACGCGCCAGATATCTACACAGCGATATCGACACAATCGAGAGAGCGAGCATTATCAGAAGTCTGAGATTGAATGAATTTGACGTCCTCGTCGGCGTCAACCTCCTCAGGGAAGGTATCGATCTCCCTGAAGTATCCCTGGTTGCCATCCTGGATGCCGATAAGACTGGGTTCCTGCGTTCGACACGCTCTCTTATCCAGATCTCGGGAAGAGCCGCGCGTAACGTTCGGAGTAAGGTCGTTCTCTATGCCGATGTCCTTACCGACGCCATCAACAGAACCGTCAGCATGACCAATGCCCGCCGGGCAAAACAGCTTGAGTATAACGAGACTCATGGCATCACACCTCAGACGATCATGAAGACCATCGAGCAGATCATGCAATCCACAGCCGTAGCTGAAGGATATGACAAGGTCGATGAAGCGGGCAAATCAGAAGAGACTTCCAAACCCGCCAAGCAGGAATTCATGGAATACCTGGAACTCGATAGCAAAGAAAAGATCATTGAGCTACTGACCAAAGAGATGAACAAAGCTGCGCTAAAGCTGGATTTTGAACGAGCCGCGGAGCTTAGAGACAGGATCCTGGAACTGAAGATGGTCTGAGGAATAATCTCCGGAAGTAGCTCCCAATAAGTATATTCCTACCATCCGACTTCGTCATATATTGAATTGATGCTGTTTCTTCGCTAGTTCTCTCTTCTTGTCATATGCTAACCTGATCATTACCCGCTCGTATTGTCACCGAATCCAATCCAAACGCTTGTACGGATACCGTACGGGTATCATACGGACACCATACGGTCAGCGTATGGTATGGTAAAGTGGAAATGAAAAACAAGGTGAGTTTGAAGTAAACAAAAAACCGCGGTTTCGATCCGCGGTTTATATTGTTCATAGCAATTATGGTTATGCTTTGATTTGTAGGGAGTTGACCAGTTTCTCGAGTGTCTCGGGTCTGTCTTTCATGTCCGAACTCTTCAGGAACTCTATGCGCTGGATGAATCTGTCTTTGAGCAGGTTGACGTAGTCCGCCATATTTCCGCGATTCTGAGGAAGATATTTCTCGTAGTAACCGGGAAGTAGTTTCTCGACAGATTCTTTGGTCGGGATCATTGCTCCGGGAAGCATATCCCAGGGTTCCCACTGCAGACTGTCGGTCAGGATCGCTGTCTGGAGCGTGAGTGAGGATTTTAGGGGGATGCCTTCGAGCTTTTCATCGGATTCCTTCCAGTAGCCTCTGGAATTGAAGCAATAGAAATCGGCTCCGTTATCAGCTACCGACAGGAACGCATCGACGTCATGATAGAGCTCATAGACGCGGAAGGGGTTGGCAAATGGCTCAAAGACAAGCTTTTTGAGTTCGTCTTCTGTGACGTTCTCAGCCCTGTTTCTCTGGGTCATCAGCGCCGCGCCCATGGCGATTGCCAGGAACTTATCCGTGATCTTGATCACCGGTGGCAGGACGGTATCTTTCATCAGCCAGACGAGAGCTTTCGGGAACGCGCAGGCATTGACGTGGGCGCCCAGGAGATCTCTATCCAGCAGGGCACGACCGTTGGAATTGCGAAGATCCATGCCAACAGGCCAGCGCTTGCCCTTGAGGTCGATCACTGCGTGGTTCATCAGAGCGAGGCAATACTTCCAGTCGGGATGATCAACGTCGCGGCTGTCAGTCTTGTCAAATAGTGTAGGCTCCCAGCAGCGGCAGATCTTGTTCTTCAGGTCGATCTGGAAAGCGTCGTCGTGCAGGACGACTTTGGAGAATCCTTCGGGGAGAGTACCGGCATTATCGGCGTTGTTAGTATGTGATGACTTGCCGGTTCCTGAGAGACCGTAGAAGGCGATGGAGCGCTTGCCCAGCTTGTGGTAGTAGGTTTCTTTACAGGTGGTGAAATCGATCTCTTTGATCCCGCCATGGCAGGCAGCCATACCTATTCTGATCCCGGAAGTCCAGGCGAGAGTAAGAGTCCCCTTTTTCCTTTCTCCAAAGTATCTCATGCCTAGATTGACGATGACGTTGTGCTTTTCATCGACGAGGGCGAGTTGCGGTGCGCCGACGTTGTTGTAGAAGGTGTCGTTGCATGTCCACTCGTTGAAAGCTATGAGGATTATATCCTGGATGGGGAGCTTGGGGCTTTGCTCATATTGCGCCTGTAGTGACTCGTAGGGGGCGAAGTTCAGCAGCCAGTTGTAGAGGTTAGCAACATCAGTTTCAGTCGTGATGAAAGTGGCCTTCAGCATCAGATCGTTTTCCATGCCAAGGATCGCTTCAGCCTTGATCAGAGGATAGTGTTGCATCTGCCAGACAGCTTCACGGAAGTCGCCTTCGATCTTGTTCTTCTGTTCCGTCGCAAGTCTGTGGTAGAATCTGCGGGCTTTGGCAGTTCTGCCGATGATGTTTCCATGACAGTCGTTCAAGACTTTAGCCCCTTCAGGAAGGTTGTGCATCCGGGCGAAATCGGGATAGATGAGCATATCCGTCTCTGTCACACCGGGCTGGGCTTTTGCCATTTCGTATGCTTCAGCAATTGTCACTTTCCGAACGTTCTGATTGTTCATCAGAGTTTCAGCTATAGCACGGATGGGGGACATATCCCTCAAATTGCTATAATACTCAGCACTGTTCTTGCTTGCCATCATTCCTCCATGTTGGCTGTATTTTTATTCAATGTTTACAAAACTAGGCGCATGAAACAATTCTGTCAATGTAAAAATCAGATGACGTGCAGCTCTTTACCGATCGTTCTGAATTTATCCAGCGCAAAGTCAAGCTGGGCTTTGGTATGCGTCGCCATGAACGAGGTTCTGATCAGACATGAATTTGGCGGTACAGCAGGCGGAACGACGGGATTGATGAAGACGCCTTCCTCGCCGAGACGCGCCCACATCTTGAAGGCGGTCATCATATGTCCGACATGTAAAGGTATGACAGGCGTGCAGGAGGTTCCCGTATTGTAGCCCATAGCCTGAAATTCTTTGAGCATGTAGTTCGTATTTTCCCAGAGCTTTTCTATGCGCTCAGGTTCGTTTCGCATGATCTCTACCGCTGCAAGAACTGAAGCTGTCGATGCCGGTGGCAGTGAAGCAGAGAAGATCAGGGCACGTGATTTGTGCTTGAGATAGTGGATCAGATCTTCATCGGCGGCGATAAACCCTCCGACAGAGGCGAGAGACTTGCTGAATGTTCCCATGATGAAAGAAACTTGGTTGATCATACCATAGTGGTCAGTGACTCCGGCGCCGTGCTCTCCCAGAACACCGAGAGAATGGGCTTCGTCCACCATGACCTGCACTCCGTACTTCTCCGCGAGCGCCCAGATTGTCGGAAGATCGGCTATGTCACCTTCCATGGAGAATATTCCATCCACTACGATGAGTGCATTCTTCCCTTCTATCTTTTGCAGGACACGCTCCAGGTCTTTCATATCGTTATGATTGTATCTGAGCATGGTTCCGTCTGAGAGTTTGCAGCCATCGATGATGGAGGCGTGGTCATATTTGTCCGTTATGACATACTCATGGTGTCCTACGATGGCGGAGATGCAACCAACGTTGGCTTGGTATCCTGTCGGAAAAGCAAGAGCTGCTTCCTTCTTGCAAAGCTTGGCGAGTTCTTCTTCCAGCTTGATATGAATGTCCAGAGTTCCGTTCAGGAATCTGGAACCCGCGCAGCCAGAACCGTATTTCTTTATTGCTTGAATGGCAGCTTCCTTGACGGCGGGATGGTTTGTCAACCCCAGATAGCTGTTCGAACCAAGCATGAGCATCTTCTTACCATTGCACATGACCTCGGTGTCCTGCTCGGACGTTATCTCACGAAAGTATGGATAATAGCCCAAAGCCATAGCTTTTCGGGCATCCTGGAATTGATGACACTTATCAATGATACTCATTTGTTTTCCTTTATGGTTTAGATTATCTTAAACGATCTGAGGTTCAGATACAACGCTCTGACCAAACTATAGACGATGTAAACGAGGGGGACGGAGATCAGCATCCAGAGGATACCACCGATCCAGCCACCCGCGATAACGGTCAATAATACTATGAGTGGATGCATCCTGATGGTCGTTCCGACCACGACAGGATATACAAGATTGTTATCTATGAGCTGGACGATCCACATAGCCAGGGATGCCCAGATGATCAAAACAGGATTAGCACCGGTGATCAGAATTGTCAGTGCAGCAACGAGAACTCCGCTTGCCGGGCCGAAGTAGGGAATGATATTGGCGAATCCGGCGATAACTCCGATGAGAATGGGATTGGGAACACCAACGATGCTGAAGGCAACCGAGACCATGATCGCCACGACGATTACTTCAAAGAACATTGCTCTGAAATATCTGCCAACTGTCTCATCGATCTTATTCATCAGGGAGAGAGTCAGTTCAAAGTACCGGTTCGGGATCAGGGAAAGGATGCCCTTCCGGAATTGGTGCTTATCCTTGATAATGAAGAAACTGAGAAGAGGAACCGCGGCAAGGAACGACAGAGTGCCGATCACCGCCTGGAAGTTCTTCATCAGGATTGTTGGCAGATTCTTGGCAATCTCGACCCCTTTGCCGATCATCTCCTGGAAGAGTGACGAGAGGCTCAAATGCGGAATCTGCTTATCCAGATTGGTCAAAAAGTCATTAAGGTTTTTGATAAATGGTAAGCCTAACACAGTTCTGAGAGCTGATTCCTGGTCTTTACCCAGTGTCTGGAGGATGCTGTTTCCCTGATGTGACAAGGTTGGCAAGAAGCGAAGTCCGAACCAGATCAGTAATCCCAGGATCATGATATAGACGATCAGGATAGACAGCCAGCGGGGTATTCGCCTGCGTTCAAACCAATTCACAAAAGGATCCATCAGGTAAGAGAACATTATCGCCGCAGCAAGATAGCCAAAGATAAACCTGTAGTAGAGAATGCCCAGCACGAACACTACAGCAAAGAGAAGATATATCAATACCTTCGTCAGGTTCATTATTGCTCTTCTCCGGTGCCCGCGAGATCGAACACGTGTGTGCTGAGAAGTTTACAGCAGGTGCTGAGGATCTTGACTCCCAGACGAGGATTTCTGGCAACGAGATCCAGGAAATCCTCACGCGAGACTGCCAGCAAGTTTGTTTCCTTAATGGCGATCGCTTTACTCTGCCGGATGGGTTTGTAGAAAAGGTCGATCAACCCGATCTGCTCGCCTTTGCCTAGTCTGCGTTGTCCCCCGGGCTGGGTGCTACCTGTAAGCTCGATCTCACCGTTCAGGATAAAGAACACTGCTTCCAAGGGGAATCCTTTGTCAAAGACCTGCTCGTTTTTCGCGTAGGAACGCTTGTGACAGATGTTACTTACCTGATACATTTCATATGGATTCAGGTCTGCAAACAGAAGAAAGCTCCTCAATTCTGAGTATTTATCATCCTTGCTTCTGACGAGTCCCAGTATCTTGTAGATTTTATCAAACATCAGATCCTCCGTTCATGCTTAGGATTTGACTAAGGGAACAAATGTGCATGCACCATGATGAGTCACCGACAACTCCGAACCATGCCTGACGACACGGGTCAATATCTGATAGCCCTCAGCTCCCACGGGGATGATCAATACACCGTTGTCCGCCAGCTGGGCAAGGAGCTTTTCAGGGATCTCCGAAGCCCCGGCAGTGACTATGATCCTGGAGAATTCCTTATAGGGTGGATAAGCTTTTTCCCAGCCATTCCATCCATCTCCGATACGAAAGTAGATATTGCGGAATCCTTGTTCCTTGAGAAGTTTCTGCGCCTTCAGAGAGAGGCTTTCGATCCGTTCCACCGTGCAGACTTCTTTGACGATACCCGCAAGCAAAGCAGCCTGATAACCGCTGCCTGTCCCTATCTCCAACACAACATCATCAGAAGTAAGTTCCGCGTATTGCATCATGATCGCGATCATTAGCGGCTGGGAGATGGTCTGACGTTCGGAGAGGGGGAGAGGTTGATTGCGATAAGCATAGTTCTTCAGGTCCGGCGCGACATACTCCTCTCTGGGAATCGCTGCAAAGGCACGCAATACCGCGGGATCGCTAATCCCGGACTTTTGCAGGGATTGGATCAGAAGTTGGCGTTGATCTTCGAAGCGCATCTCAGAATTGCAGCAGTTTGTTGGTTTCGATCCAGTCCAGAATATCGGGGAAGGCTTCACCATGCGTCAGATCGAAGCCCAACGGAGTAAACGAGATATAGCCTTCGGAGATCGCTTCAGCGTCGGTTCCTGTGCTCTTGTCCCAGACAGGTTTATCGCCACCGATCTGATACGAAAAGCCGGTTTCATCCTCTTCGCTGATCTTGACGAAATTGTAATATTTCCGGTGCCCAGTTTTGGTCAGGCGAATACCCTTAACCTCTGAATAGGGCAGGTTTGGGAAATTAATGTTCAATACTTCCAGATTATCGATCAGATCAAAGACCCCAAGCTTGAGGAATTCAACAATATATCTGGCGCTTGTCTCGTAGATCTGATCAGTGTAGGAGCAGATTGACGCCGCTATGGCTTTGTAACCATAGAAAGAAGCTTCCGTAGCAGCGGCAACAGTACCTGAATAGAGAATGTCCTCGCCCATATTCTGCCCCGCGTTTACGCCACTGATCACCAGATCGATAGGTTCGGTAATGATCTTTTGCAGGGCAACGACCACGCAATCGACAGGAGTGCCGTCGACAGAGTACTCGTTCTTCGCGAGTTTATTGACCCTGATCTCCCTTCTGAGAGATATGGAGTGGGACGCGGCGCTTCTTTCCCTGTCTGGAGCCACGATGATGATCTCGTGCCCTGCCAGGGTAAGTTCATCAGCCAGGGTTCTCAAGCCTTTTGCCTGGATACCATCGTCATTGGTAAGCAATATTCTCAAATCGATCTCCGGTTATCAAATCGTAATGTTATGTGTTAGTATCAGATATAATCCTATCCCAAGGATCACAACCAACAGGATAAACAAGAAGTTATCCATGACCAGGTGCCAGGTGTTTTTCCAGAACCGTTTGTGCACGGCGTTGAATTCTGGAATGCGTGATGATTTGCGGAACAGCCTGAATGACTTGTTCCTCTGGCTGGCACGATAAAGCCGGCTGGCTTGATTAGTCCATTTGATCGCCCCTCTGGAAGAGCGATATGGCTTGTAGCCGATTTGAGCCATTCTAAGTTTAAATGCATCACTCACTCCGGTAAGTTCCTCCGGATCAACCTCTTGAAAATAATCGTGTGTATCTTTTATCATGCAATATCCTTGACGTGTATGATTCTTATGGACTGTCTATTTGTCAAGCACAAAGTCTCTTATCTCCCAGCCTGATCATTCCCTCTTTCTAATTCGATCGGAAATCATATCGAAAGTATATCCATACAGTATGATTTCCATACGTTTGTATGGGTATCATACGGTGGGCATACGGGAGGCGTACGGTAATGTTACGCTATACTCAAAGGGAAAAGTTGAAAGTGAAACTAGATCAGACAATATAAAAGAACAAGATAACCCTCTATAGATCAAATTGATAGGGATATCCACAGGGAAGAGGGTTCGAATAATTTGAAATAAGGCTCAGAAATTGTATCGCATGAATGCTAATAATTGATCAGGAGAACCTAAAAAATGTCATCGGGATTTAAGCTCAGACTGTTTATGATTTTGGTTGCCACCCTGTCCTGCGGGTTAGTTTTCGCGCATTACACCCTCGATACAGATAGAGCAGCCCAGGAATACATCTCAAGATTTACCGAGACTAACCCTCCCACAGGCGCTGTTCGTCCTGTAGGAGAGTTCGAGCCTGCCAGCCATGTTTTGATCCGCTATCCTCTGGGGATACCCGTGAACCTTGTCGCACAGCTCTCCAATACCGCGCAGGTGATCTGTATCGTCTCCAGCACTTCGGTTCAGAACCAGGCAACCAGCGCCTTCAGCAGCGGTGGAGTAAACATGGCGAACGTCTCTTTTATGATCGCCGCGACAGATTCCTACTGGACAAGAGACTACGGTCCCTGGTTCATCTACAATAATGATGATCTCGCGGTTGTTGACTTTCAGTACAACCGCCCCAGACCCAATGACAATATGATCCCCCAAACCTTTGCCACAAATCAGGGATACGTTTACTACGGAATGAATCTGCAGCAGACAGGCGGTAACTATATGAGCGACGGGATAAATACCGCGGCTCAGACCACGATCGCCTACGATGAAAATAGCAGCCTGACGCACGCGCAGATCGATCTCAAGATGCAGCAGTATCTGGGGATAACTAATTACTACGTGATCCAGGACCCGAACAATACCTATATCGATCACATCGATTGTTGGGGGAAGTTCCTCGCGCCGGATAAGGTTCTCATCCGCTCTGTTCCGACATCACACGCGCAGTACGACGAGATCGAGCAGGTCGCTTCTTTCTTCGCCCAGACCAACTGTGCCTGGGGCTATCCTTACAAAGTCTATCGGGTCAACACACCGGGAAATCAGCCCTACACCAATAGCCTGATCCTGAACAAAAAAGTGTTTGTCCCTATCATGGGAGTCAGCTATGACAACGCAGCCCTGGAGGCATATCGTCAGGCTCTTCCAGGCTATGAGGTTATCGGATTCACCGGCTTATCATCCGCTCCCTGGGAATCGACGGACGCTTTGCACTGCAGAACTCATGAAGTTCCGGACAAAGATGTTCTGTACATCGGACATACTCCGCTGCATGGAATTCAGAACGGGCAGACATTCTCCCTGAACGCGGTGGTTCATCCTTACTCACAAATGCAGGTATATGCTGATTCGGTCTTTGTGTCATACAAGGTGAATCAGGGTTCCTGGCAGAGAAGCTTGCTGACTCATCTGACGGGATTTGATTATACCACAACGCTTACAGGTTTCGCTCAAGGGGATACGATCCGCTACTTCATTCATGCCGCGGATCAATCCGGCAGATCAAATAATCATCCTCTGACTGCCTCCTACGATCCGCATCTTTTCATTATGTCGCCGGATTCCACGCCACCAGTGATCCAACATACGGATCTCTCAGGGATTACAAACCAACCGGAACCTGTCGTCTTTAACGCGCTGATCACCGACGAGAGCGGTGTAAACCAGGCTTTCTTCCGTTATCAGATCGATGGAGGCAGTGTCTTTGAATATCCGATGGACTATCTGGGCGACAATATCTGGACATATTCTTATGTGCCGGAGTTCGAAACCGGGAACATTAACTTCTATTACCAGTTCCGCGCTGTTGATAATTCATCCCAACACAACCAGGCGTATTATCCCTCATCGACCCAGTGGGTGCAGTGCCCCATCACGATCGTCGCTAATGATGATGAGATTAATAGCCCTGTTGTTCCGGCTTTCAGGGCTGTGTATCCCAATCCCTTCTCTCCTGCCAGGAAGGGTAGCCTCTATTTAGACTACAACTGCGCCAAGAACACCGAGGTCACGGTCAATATCTTCAATCTCAAAGGGCAGAAGATCTTCGAGACGAATCGTGTTGCAGAACTGGATGGCAACAATTTCCTC
>Ga0116170_10001655_pt1 | contig 22293 bp, 20 predicted proteins | sample AD_JPNHW1_MetaG_FD_89797 | JGI IMG/M metagenome (GOLD analysis project Ga0116170, IMG submission 89797) | Active sludge microbial communities of municipal wastewater-treating anaerobic digesters from Japan - AD_JPNHW1_MetaG | ecosystem: Engineered > Bioreactor > Anaerobic > Digestate | place... | reverse complement strand
GATAAAGGAAGCAAAAAACGCGGCAGATAAATTCGGCTGTGGATATGACCTCCTCTCAAACATAAAAAAATATATTTCGGATACAGATATTTTTATATCAACACTTCCATACGAAGCGGATCAGCTTGATGTATCATCAATGAAGAGCGGTTCTATTATCATGGATGCGTCATATAAAAAATCTCATTACAGGGAGCCGGCAGAAAAAAACGGAATAAAATTTATTCCAGGCGAAGAATGGCTCATATATCAGGCAATTCCTGCATGCGGGCATTTTCTTGATTTTACTCCGTCTGCTGAAACTGCTTCTGCCGGAATCAGTGAACCCCGCAGTAAGAAAGAAATTATTTCGCTAATCGGATTTATGGGATCGGGGAAAACTTCAGCCGGAAGAGAACTCGCCAAAATCCGTAAAATGGATTTTATAGATATTGATGAACTCATTGAACGGAAAATGTCAAAAACAATTAACGAAATATTCATAACATCCGGTGAAGAAAAATTCCGGGAGATCGAATCGGATATGCTTCACTCATTTAAGGATAAGAAAAATATTGTTCTTTCATGCGGAGGGGGAGTTGTACTTAATCCGGCAAACAGGGAATTTCTCAGGAATCAAACGGAATGCATCTGGCTGTATTGCGGTATGGATACAATGATAAAGAGAGTGACCGGCGGAACAAGGCCTCTTATAAACGCTATGAAAAATCCGCTTGAAGCGGCGGATCTTTTCAATGCCAGAAAAAAATATTATGCTTCATCGTGCGAATCAATTGTATTAACAGAATCTTCTCCTGAAAAAACAGCGGAGTTAATTAATGAAGAAATACGTTTATCCTTCTGAGATCAGCGGAACGATAGCCGCGCCTGCTTCAAAGAGCGTAATGCAGCGGGCTATCGCGGCGTCGCTCATGGCGGATGGCGAGAGCGTTCTTTCTCACCCTTCATTTTGTGATGATTCGCAGGCGGCAATGCGCGTTGCAGAGGGACTTGGCGCGTCAGTCGAAAGAAAGTCTGATGAGGTTATTATCCGCGGTGGTATTAATCCGGCATCTGACACGCTGAATTGCGGCGAATCGGGTTTGTGCATAAGAATGTTTACTCCCATTGCCGCGCTTACGGGGAAGAGGATGGTTCTTACAGGCGAAGGTTCTCTCCTCGGGAGGCCGGTTTCCGGAATCGAAGATGCTCTTGGCAGGCTTGGAGTTTTGGTGAAGTCGAATAACGGTTTGCTGCCTGTAGAAGTTTCCTCCATACTGAGAGGCGGGTCCGCGGAGATTGACGGCAGTGTAAGTTCACAGTTCCTCACAGGGCTGCTTATGGCTCTGCCTGCCGCAGAGAAGGATAGTGTTATTAAGGTGAATAACTTAAAAAGCAGAGAGTATATTGATATCACTGTTGATGTATTAAAGAAGTTCGGTATTAAAGTGGAAAATCGCAAATACAACGAGTTCAGAATACATGGAGGGCAGAAGTTTACTCCTGCTAAAATAGATATTGAGGGGGACTGGAGCGGTGCGGCCTTTCTGCTCTGCGCAGGTGCGGTCGCCGGAAGCGTCAGTGTAACAGGTTTAAATCCTGAATCTTATCAGCCTGACAGAGCGATCATTACTGCACTGAGAAAAAGCGGAGCTGAAGTAATAGCGGATAAAACTGTGATACATATAAAATCCCAAAATCTCCACGGATTTGAGTTTGACGCAACCGAGTGTCCTGACCTTTTTCCTCCGCTTGCGGCTCTTGCTCTTTACTGTAAAGGCGAAAGCGTAATATGGGGAGCCGGAAGGCTTAAACATAAAGAAAGCGACAGGGGAACTGCAATAATATCTGAGTTTAAAAAAATGGGCGGTTTGGTCAAAATAGAGAAGGACTGCATGATCATACGGGGTTCTTCTCTTTCGGGAGCAGTAATAGATCCTCATGGTGACCACCGGATGGCTATGGCCTGCACGGTCGCCGCAATGGGGTGTTCCGGAGCAGTGGAGATTACTAACGCGGAGTGTATTAATAAATCTTATAATGAATTTTATGACCATATGATAAAACTGGGGGCTGAAATAAAATGAACAGTTTTGGAAATATTTTCAGAGTGTCTATTTTCGGTGAATCACATGGACCGGCGATCGGGATAACTATCGACGGCTGCCCTCCGGGAATTGATTTCACTGAATCTGACATGGAGCCTGATATAAAAAGGAGAATGCCCGGTGCTGCGGGAACTACTCCGAGAAAAGAGGCGGACATTCCTGAAATTCTGAGCGGTACATACAACGGAAAGACAACCGGTGCGCCTGTTACTGTGATTTTTAAAAACAGCAATACAAAATCAGCCGACTACGATAAATTACGGAGTATGCCAAGACCGGGACATGCCGATCTTACGGCAATGCAGAAGTATAAAGGATTTAATGACCCGCGAGGCGGAGGGCATTTTTCCGGTAGGATTACTCTCCCTCTTGTGGCTGCAGGGGCACTGGCAAAAAAAGTTTTAAACGGCATAGTTATTGAATCGCGGATGGTGGAAATAGCAGGTAAAACAGATTATCCGGATACACTTGATGAAGTAATTGCTGCAGGAGACTCGGCGGGCGGAATAATTGAAGTGCGAATGTCCGGAGTACCCGCCGGTTTGGGGGAACCTTTTTTCAACTCATTTGAATCATGTGTAAGCCACATTGTTTTTTCTGTCCCGGCTGTTAAAGGAATAGAATTCGGTTCAGGTTTTCAGTCTGCAAGAATGAGGGGAAGTGAACATAACGATCTGATAATTTCCACCGATGGAAAAACCGCGACCAATAATGCCGGCGGCATAAACGGGGGAATAAGCAACGGTAATGAAGTTATATTCAGAGTGGCGGTAAAACCTACACCAAGCATAAAACGGGAACAGCATACAGTTAATCTCGAAACAGGAAAAACTGAAAGCTTAATTATAGAGGGGAGACATGATGCCTGCATAGCACTTCGTGCACAGGTAGTATTTGAATCGTGCGCGGCAATTGCTGCAGCAGACCTGTACCTTATTAATAAAAGTCAGAGCTGATTTCCGCTGCTGAAAGCGGAGCATAAAAGAAAAATTATAAATGGAGCATATACGATGAAACTTGACGAGATTAGAACAAACATAGACCAGATCGATTCTAAAATATTGAAGCTTCTCAATGACAGAATGGAACAGGCGCTTCTTGCGAAAAAATTCAAGAATTCGATTGAGGACCCTGAACGCGAAAAAGATATCATGGAGAAACTGAAGCATACTCCCAATCCGCTCCTTGATCAGGACCTGACCGAATCGATTTACAGGCTCATTATATCATGGAGCAAAAAGCTTCAGGCAAAGGACTGCCAGGTAATAGGTTTTCAGGGAGAGCATGGAGCCTACAGCGAAGATGCAGCGAGAAGATGGAACAAAGAACTTCTCACCATCCCGTGTATTACATTTAACGGAGTATTCGAAGGTGTGAATTCCGGAATGTTCGACTTTGGTGTAGTGCCTGTTGAAAACACTCTTGGCGGAATTGTCGGGCCTGTAAATGAACTCCTCATTAATACTGAACTTTTTATAGTCGGCGCAGTGGACATGCCGATACACCATAATCTCCTGATGCTGCCGGGAACTGATCACAGGGAGATACGTGAAGTATACTCGCACACCCAGGCCTTGTCGCAGTGCAGGAGATTTCTGTCCAGAAACAATCTCACACCAGTACCGTTTTTCGATACAGCAGGGGCCGCAAGAATGCTCACCGAGACTAAACCAAGAGCCGCGGCCTGTATAGCAGGAAAACTTGCAGCTGAACTTTACAGCCTTGAAATACTTAAAGATAATATTCAGGATTCGGATGTAAACAGAACCAGGTTTCTGATCCTTGCAAAAGAAAAAAATGACAGCAACGGGACTAAATGTTCCATTACATTTACAACTGCTCATAAATCAGGAACACTCTTCGGTGTACTGGAGATATTCGCAAAAGCCGGAATAAATCTTACAAGGATTGAATCTATTCCTACAGAACCGGGAAGCTATTCATTCTTTCTTGATTTTGACGGATCGGATAAAGATCCGGCGGTAATTGCAGCTCTTGAAAAAGCCGGGAATTCAACTGTAGATCTTAAACTGCTTGGATGTTATATCGAAAAATTTATTGATGATAAGACTATTAAGGGAGAGGAAGAATGAAAATATTCATAATAGGAGCCGGCCACATGGGGAGCTGGCTTACAGAAGAACTGTGCCATGATCATGATGTGGCGGTATTTGATAAAGATCCGAGAATGCTGAAATACTTTATCAATGTGCATAGATATATGTCGCTTGATGAGGTTAAGGATTTTAAACCCGAACTTGTCATAAACTGTGTAAGCCTCCATAAAACTGAAGAGGTATTTGACACCGTGCTTCCTCTTGTTCCGGAGGATTGTATTCTTTCAGATATAACATCCGTTAAAAACGGACTTTATGATTACTATAAAAAAACAGGTAAACGTTTTGTTTCAACCCACCCGATGTTCGGCCCGACATTCGGGAATGTAAGAAATCTGAGCACTGAAAGCGCAATTATTATAAGTGAATCTGACGAGACCGGGAAAAAGTTTTTCCTTGATCTTTTTAAAAGCCTGAAGCTTAATATTTACGAATATTCATTTAAGGAACACGATGAGATCACAGCGTACTCGCTTTCCACTCCATTTGCCTCATCACTTGTTTTTGCAGCATGCATGAAAAAAATTGATGCACCGGGAACAACATTCAAAAAGCATATGGAGATTGCAAGAGGTTTACTCTCCGAAGATGATTACCTGTTATCTGAAATTCTTTTTAATCCGTATACTCTTAAGCAGATAGAGAGTATAAATTCACAGTTGTCATACCTGACTCACATTATTAAAGGCAGAGATTATGATGAGATGAAAAAATTTCTTGTTAAGCTGCGGGAAAATATAAAACAGTAGTAAGCTTAATATATGAGCAGCGGGTTTTTATACAGCAAGGGATTTATATAGTGAACTTGTTCCAAGCCAAACGGCAACAAGGGGCTTAAGCCCCTTGTTCTGTGTTTAATGTAAATATCGTGATTATGAAATTTATTCTTATTCCACAGCAAACGAAGAGATGCTGTCTTCACTGAGCATACCCTTCAGCTTATTCATTTCTTTTTTATCTCTCAGCCCTTCTACACGGACTTTAAAAAAATCTCCATCCTGAACCACTTTCACAGGGCGGTCAGTCATACCTTCAATTTTGTTTTTTAAATTTTCAGCATTTCTTTTTGAGTAGAATGCTCCCGCCTGAAGTTTGATGCTGTCATTATAATCATTCTGTCTTTCACTTTTAACATTAGTATATGTTTCATCATCAGCAACCGGTTCTACGTATCTTTTATCATTATTTTCATTTACAGCTGAACCGCTATCTCCCATCTTCAAAACCTTGATTCCAACATTGGCTTCTCCGGTTTTAACAATGCCGATTTCTTTAGCTCCGCCGAAAGAGAGGTCTATTATGCGGTTTCCGCGATATGGGCCTCTATCATTTATTTTGAGCCTTACTGATTTTCCATTCTCCAGGTTTTTTACTTCCACTATTGTTCCGAAAGGGAGAGTTTTGTGCGCAGCAGTCATCTCATTCATATCGAATTTTTCGCCGGAAGCAGTTGTTTTACCGTGGAATTCTCTTCCATACCATGAAGCTAAACCTTTCTGATAGAATTTCTCCTGAACTGTTTCTCCTTGTTCAGTATCATCTTCATAACTGTTTTTTTTACTGCTGATTCTGTTATCGGATTCATCGTCATAATTTTCTGAATCGGAATATTTCCCTTTAACTTCTTTGTAGCTTTTACTGCTCTGCCCGTTGTTTTCAGCATCGGATTTTACGTGCATTTTATTATTATTGCTGTTATTTGCGTATTTACCGCCGGAATAGGATTCCCTGCCTTTATCCAGCGATGGAATTTCATCATCATTTGAACTGCTGTCTCTGTCAAATGCTTCAAATTCTTCATTCTGAAAGCTCCCTTTGTAGTCGTTACCTCTGGTTTGAGCTTTCCCCGGGGTGCATCCTATATAAAGCATAATAACCATCGCACCGGTAAGAGTTATTGATATGCTTTTCAGCAATTTATTCATGTTAGTACCTCCGAATATATAAACACCTGTTTATCTTATCGGAAACCGATATTCTATCCTTAATCATAATTTAATTTTATGTCGCAAAAATCCTTGACCTCTTTTGAGGATGGTATAATCAGAGAATGGAGCCAGTTTGAGGCTTCGGCTCCGTTCAGCCGGCGAAAAAAATGAATATAGGGCTTAACTGGCAGGAAAGTCTTATTCCTGAGTTATAGTAAGCGGAAAAGTCTGTTCCCTGAGCATAGCCTAAGGGTAAAATTAAAAATAGAGAAGAAAAAGATGAAAATATTATCAAGCAAACCTACAATAACCAGAAAAGAGCTCGAAGGCGTGCTTGACTGCCTTATACATGATGAGCTTAACACCGGAAGTGCCGTAAAAACTTTTGAAACAACTGTGTCTGAAATGTCCGGTTTTAAATATCCTCTGGCATTGAACTCTCTTGTTTCAGCTTATCTGCTGATTTTTAAAGCACTTGAGATAAGCGGGGATGATGAAGTAATCATTCCCTCCTTTTTCAATAATGCTGCACTCAGCGCCCTTAAACTTACGGGCGGAGTGCCTGTAATTGTGGACTCTGACGTAAATTCAATTTATCCTTCAACAGAACAGATAAAAGATAAAATTACAGAGAAAACAAAAGTTATTATAGCGGGAGACACTTTCGGTTTTCATTTTGACGGAGAGGAACTCAAAGATCTTAATATTCCTTTAATCGCGGAAATTTCACATTCGGCGGGTACAGAATTTAATGAGAAACCTGCAGGTTCATGGGGAACATTTGCTGTGGCATCGTTTGCTCCATCAATGATTATCACTACTGGAAACGGCGGAATGGTGCTGACTAATAATTCGCGGCATTTCTCCGTGATGAGAGATCTCCGAGGATACAGTGACGAGGCAATCAACTTTGATCTCACAATGACAGATCTTCAGGGCGCCATGGGTATAACCCAGATTATGAAGCTGAAAGATTTTCTTAAACGAAGGCGTGAAATCGCAAAAAAATATTATGAATCTATAAGAATCACATCACACAAACCGCTCTTCCCGTATAATGATGCATTCAGCTACCAGAGTTTTCCTGTAATTTTTGATGCTCCGGCAGACCGTGTGGACAAATACTGGAAAAAATGCGGTATTGAAGCAGCGAGGGTGCTCCCTTCACCGCTTCATGTAATATCAGGACTTAAAGGTTTTGATTATCCTAATGCTGACAGACTTTCAAAGAAGCTTCATTCGATCCCGTTGTACCCGACTCTGACAAAAAAAGAGATTGATAAAATATCAAAAGCGCTTGGAGCATTCATCTGATAAGTTGTAACAGCGGATCGTTTTTTAATACAGATGTTCAAAAGTAGTTTAAATTTTGTAATATAAGCCCCCGCACCCCCGGAGGGGGCAAGGCGTAAAATCTTTGCCCCCTCCGGGGGTGCGGGGGCTTTCAATTTTTAAATTTGTTAATTAAGGAGAAAATAATGTACGTATTAACAATAGAAGACCATTTTGCTTCAGCTCATCAGCTTAGAGGCTACAGGGGCAAGTGCGAGAATATTCACGGTCATAACTGGAAAGTTGTGCTGAATGTTCAGGGTGAAAAACTGAATGAAATCGGCCTGCTCATAGACTTCCATGACCTTAAGGATATCATGAAAAAAATCATAAACTATCTTGATCACAGGAATCTGAATGAGGTTGAACCGTTTAACGTAATAAATCCAAGTTCTGAAAATATTGCAGAGTATATCGCTCTTGAAGCTCAAAAAGAGATCAATGAAATTAATCCTGAATTACTGGTTGAGTCAGTAACCGTATGGGAATCTGACACATCAAGATGCACATTTTATCTCCAGAGAGTATTAACTAAGAGAGAAGTTCACTGATCTTTTTTTTAAGCTCATCAAGATTTGATGATTTTGTCAGGTACGCGTCTGCGGTCCATGTCATAAAATTGCTTTTGTAGTTCGAGTATGCTGTATAAATAATTACAGGAATTTTTTTCTCCATTGTAATTACTTTACCAAGTGTTTCTATTCCGTCCATTTCGGGCATTCTTATATCCATTATTATCAGATCAAAACTGCCGTTTCTAACAAGTTCAATAGCCTCTTTTCCGTTTGAGGCTTTTGCGACTTCATATCCCGCATCGACGAGATCCTCTTCATAAAGATCACGCAGATTCTGTTCATCTTCAACAATCAGTAATTTTGGCATTGCTTTCACCCGTTTAAATTTAATTTAATATGCGGCAGCAGTTAATTAAATCGTGAAAAGTATATCATCTCGACAAGCTCAATACATCGCATTTCGAACCAGCTTCAATTTTCAGGTTGAGAAATCTGTTTATTGTAACAAAAAAGATTTCCTACCCGCGGCTGATAATGTTGAATGGAACCTTTTCTATCAGCTCCTTAAAAATGACAGTCTGAAATATGCAAAACATTAACTGCTGTATAAGTTTTTCAATTATAGAGACAAAATATATTAATTTGAGATCATAATCAAATATTATTGAATAAAAATTTCATTATCAGGATTTTTTTGTTCCGATGAAGGTATCGGGAGTTTGATAACAAATTCCGCTCCTCCTTCTTCATTATTGAATGCTGTTATTTTCCCTCTGTGGTCTTTGATTATTTTTTTAACATTTGCAAGCCCAAGGCCGACGCCTGTTACTTTCGTAGTAAAAAACGGTTCAAAGATAATTTCAGGATCTTCCGCTTTAATGCCGCTTCCGCTGTCTATAATCCTGATTGTAACATACAACTCTTCCGGCTCTGTGATTATGGTCAGGCTTCCGCCCGAGGGTGTCGCTTCAATTGCATTCTGAAAAAGATTCAGAAAAACCTGCTTCATCTGGTTAAAATCAGATTTAACATTCGGAAGATTTTCCGAAAGAGTCATGGTAATTTTTATATTTTTTTCCAGAAGAACATTTTTAAGAAGTCTGTAAGTATCTCTAATAATATGATTTACGTCGTTGAATTCTTTAATGTATTTGGAAGGCTTCGTGAAATCCATTACATTGGATAGAATTTTTTCAAGGCGCTCGGATTCTTTAAGAATAATATCTGCAGATTTTATAACTTTTTTTATATCAAGCATATTTTCAGAAGTATATTTCAGAATACGTTTGGAGTATCCTCCCATTGTTACAAGGGGATTTCTTATTTCATGAGCAATATGAGAAGCGATTCTTCCCACTGCTGCCATTTTTTCAGATTCAATAATTGCTTCCTGCCTCTCCTCAATTTTTTTCATCTCTTTTCTTACTTCAATAAGGTTGAGATAACTTTCTATCAGAAACGCTGACTGGAATGAGAAAATGGAAAGTAAATCTACACTCTGCATGGAAATTCCTGTCATGTTATATTTATTGTCCGCTATTATTATACCGATTACTTTTTGAAAAGAAATCATCGGCATTATTAAGAATTCATCAACTTCCAGAAAATTTCTTATTTCTTCACTCACCCTGGGATCTGAACTTGCGCCATGAATATGAATCCTTTCCATATTTTTAACTGCCTGGGTAAATACATTATCCTCGGATAAACTGACTCTGTAAGCCTGAACTTTTTTTAAGAGTGCGCCTCTTTTAATCTCAATCGGATACTGGACTGTAACGTCCACATCAGAGGAAGAGAGAGAGTTCCATATTTCAATCGCCTCTTCGAATGAGTCCGGGCCTACCGCCATCTTCCCCTGAAGCATATCATTTTCTACCATGAAAAGCATCGCTCTGTTAAAGCCGAGTCCGGACCCTGACGTTACTCCGGCAAGTATGTTGTAGAAAGTTGTTTCAGTTTCATTTTCAACACCCATTGTTTCCGACAGGTGACTTAGAATTGACGCGTGATAATCTTTGCTGAACCTGTCGGTGATATCGTCTATGATTATTACAATCTGCTCTTCTCCATTGAGATTCATGCTTGATATTTTAAGATCGGAGATAATTGATTTTCTGTTTACCGACATTAAGTGCAGATTCTTCAGTACTACAGAATCGGACTCCCTGTTTTTTATCAGCTGGTTTATTCCCATTTTAAGCCTGGTATTAACAAAATAAAAAACACTGCTTAGGCCTTTACCGATTACTTTATCGCCCTCAATATTAAATTTTTTGCAGAAACTCTCATTTACATAGAGGATTTTTTCGGTTTTATCTATTACAATAAAGTGTGAATTAATTGAACAGATAATATGGCTGTATATTTCATGAAACTTTTTAAGTTCGTCACTCTGGGATGATACTATCGATTCGAACTGTTTTCCGACAGTCAGAAGTTCTTTCAGCACCTGGGAAATATTATCTGTTACATTAATATCCGATTCCGTGAGTATAAATTTCCCTTTTTTAAATTCGTTTATAATCTGCCGGAGGTTTTTTAAATTGTTCCAGAGAAAAAATCCGACTCTGTAATAATAAAAATATAAACGTGAGAAAAAATATATCAGCATTCCGGCAAGAAGCGTGTAATATGTTGATTTTTTTATATCTTCAGCGTAGGCAAGCAGTCCGAAAATGAATACTGCAAAGATAAGATTCGGAATGAAAATTTTCATTATCCAGTATAAAACGTTTCTTGCATTCTGATTTTTTATATTGAACATATTACACCATATTTATAGAGTAGACTGTAACCACTTAATCCGTGTGGTATTCTGTTCTTTGCCGCGCAGAATGCAGCGAAGATACATTCTGCTGACGGTTTATGTAATTACAACCAACTTCTCGCTGTTTTTATATTAATGATGGACTGATAATATAAGTATATAAAAATATCAGCGCGAAATCAATATTAATCCTGAACAGGCTAAAATAAGTTAACTGAAGGATAAAATGAAAATAGTAATAGCATCATCTAATAAAAATAAAATCCTGGAGATTAAGGATAAATTTTCATCAATTGAAGGATTGGAAATAATACCGCTGTCAGAGTATAAAGATATTCCTCAAATTGTTGAGGACGCTGATACTTTTAAAGGGAATGCTCTGAAAAAAGCAAAAATAATAAGAGATTTTACCGGGGAGATATCACTTGCGGATGATTCAGGACTTGTTGTAGATGCACTTAATGGAGAACCCGGAGTATATTCTGCAAGATATGGCGGCGAAAAAGCGTCAGATATTGACAGGTATAAACTTGTTCTTGAAAAAATGCGAGGAGTCGAAGAGGAAAAACGGACTGCAAGATTTATCTGTGCGATAGCCATGGCGTTGCCTGACGGAAGAGAATTTGTTACTGAAGGCGCGTGCGAGGGTTTGATTACATATGAACCGTGCGGGGCCAATGGTTTCGGATACGATCCTGTATTTTATATTCCGGAACTAAAATCAACAATGGCTGAAATAAATCTTGATGAAAAAAACAGGATCAGCCATAGGGCAAAAGCATTAGAGTCTGCTTATAAAATATTTTCAGGAATTAATTATGCCGTATAAAATGACAAAAGGGCGCTCTGATAAAATTTTATCACTGCTGTACGGTTATTACGGAGATACCGTGCCCGACCTTAATTTCAGAAATATTTACGAGCTGACAATTTCTGTAGTTCTTTCTGCGCAGACAACTGACAAACAGGTGAATGGCGTAACTAAACAGCTTTTTGAAAAGTATCCGGACTTCCGGAGCCTGAGTGAAGCGGATTATTCTGAAGTTGAAAAAATTGTGAAGAGTACAGGTTTTTTCAGAACCAAGACAAAGAATATAATTGCACTGTCACGGATGGTTTTTTCGAAGTTCGGAGGAGAATTACCGGATAACATGGAAAGCCTTATTGAACTGCCCGGTGTTGGAAGAAAATCGGCTAATGTAATAATCTCAATCGGATATGATAAACCGGGGCTTGCAGTAGATACTCATGTTTCACGGATAGCAAACAGACTGGGATACAGCAGCAGCAAATCTCCCGATGTGATTGAAAAAGATTTATGCAGTATAATAAATCCTTCAGACTGGAAAAAGACGCATCTTCTGTTTATAAAGCACGGAAGGATCATCTGCAAAGCAAGGCATCCGGAATGCGGTATCTGCCCTGTTTCAAAACAATGTAATTATTATAAAGAGAATACAGCAATATAATATTTGTAAAATACCGCATTACAGAATTTAAAAGAAATTTTAAAAATAGCCTCCGCCCGGGCAGCAGAGGGAACTTATTTTTTTCTCTCCGCAGAATAATCCCTGAAGAAAAGTATAACATCAATATCATATCTCTCTTTATTTAAAACAGCAGCTGGGTCTTTTCCGGTTATTGTTTTAAGGGAGCTGTAAGCTGTTTCTGACCGTAACCTTTCTACACTTGTAATTTTATCAATTAAGAAATCTACAGCATCAATATCATCAGTATATGCCAGCGATTTTAAAATTATTATTTTTAACGGCTCATTACCCGATTGATAAAGTTCATAAAATTCCTTTTTATTATCTTTATAATATGATCCTAAATGCCGGGCAAAATGTCCCATATCAGAGTAGTAAGGGGGAGAAACAGATAGTTGTGATACCATATAATTTTTTAATGTTTCAAAATTAAGTTTTATATTTCTTTTGTTAATATGCCTGAAAATATATTCGTTATTTTCAATTCTGTTTCTCAGAATTATTTTTTCCCACTCCTGAGCGGAATAACCTGTCTCTTTACCGTATTTTTCTATGAAATCAAAGAGATCCTTAGTTTCCTGAGGGGTACCATTTTCGAGAACAATTTTTTCTAATTCATTCAGCGGGAACATAAATCCGGATTTCAGCAGAATACTTCCGGAAATAGCGAGAGAGGAGCTCCCCGGGGGTGACATAAAAAATGAAATTGTAAAAAAGAAAGCGACAGCGGCGAACATAAAAGAACCGGCAAAAAGAGGCAGCACCACAGACTCCAATATTTTCCATCTGCTTTTTGAATAGCCGTAAACCAGAACAAAAATGAAAATAAAATATTTAGACATTTTAATAATACTTACGCCTGGGCCGGGATTGAAGATTGAATAAAGTATTTTGTCCGCGGCAAAATAAAGAATTGAACAGATAATAAATAATGGAATTGAAATCCCCGGTCTTTTTTTCTGCCTGAGGACAACAAACAGGATAAGAGCGTAAATAACAGTATTGGAATACCGTCCGTCAAGCAGCCTGTAGATCGGCTCCAAAGGCCAATCAGGTGTGTTAATATAGTTTATCAGAGTGAAAACTATTGTAAGAAAATATATAAACAGAAACGGGAAGATTCTCAGTACAGAGAAAAGGTAATACGTTCCTATCCATCCGTACCGTGCAGTATATTCAGAACGGTACTCATCTGTTTTGATCTGGGAAAAAATGAAAATTATATAAAAAGACAGAACCATTATGTATATTCTTGCAATGACTGAAACACCGCCCCAGTCATATTTCAGGTTGAAGACGGCGTTAACTATAAAAAGCGGTATCATAATCAGAAGGAAATGGTTTACTCTTCCAAGCTGTTCTTTAATTATCTGCATTTTTTCACCTGAACTGATAATTCTTTAAACTAAATAAAATTCAATAATAAATTGGTTGAATTTTTATTTTATTTTATTCACTAATTGGTAATAAATTTTCTGGAACCGCAGAAGCCCCGCTTCGACAGGCCCAGTGCATTGCTGCGGAGGGAGTTCTAAAGGGCTGACACTGCTTAATCCCGTAAAAGATTGTGTTAAGTATCTGAAAAATTCCCGGATGGATTTATTATGTTTGCCGCGCTTATCTCATTAAATAGATAGAGTGCTTTTAACAGCTATACTGTTGTTGTGTTCCCTGATATGGAGTTGTTACATTTAAAGACTGTCCAATTAATGAGCGGTAACTTAAAGAGTTATTGCATGCGTAATAATGTATAATGATTGCTTTAGTTTTTAATCAGTAAGGTGCAGGTAGGAAGAATGAGATTTGAGCAGGCTGAATATGCTGAGTATTATCACAAACAGATGATCGAAGGTGGATATCCCGGGAAGCTGCTACCCTTTGTGCTTAAAGAGCTTGAAGGTTTATCAACAGTTATTGATATAGGTTCAGGGACAGGCTTTTTTTCAATTCCTCTTGCGATGGCAGGCCATAGAGTGACCGCGGTGGAACCTTCAGCGCAAATGATAAATATAATGGAAAAGAATGCATCGAATGAAATTTTATCTTCAATAGAAATATGCAGGATGCCGTGGGAAAACTGGAAAGGGAACCTGCATGAGGCAGCTATTTGTGTTCACTCACTTTATCCTATGCCGGATATTAAAAAAGCTGTTACATTAATTAATGAATCCGCTGAAAAGAAAATTTTAATTGTAAGGGATTCCGCATGTATGAAAACCTTACCGGGAATGGTAAGGCAGAAACTTGGAGTTAATTCAAACCGTGATCTTAACAGTGAAATTATACTCACATTAAATGAACTCTCTGTAAACTGGAGAACAGTAAATATTTATGAGGAGAGAAAACATACCATCACTGATGTCCGTGAGGAAGCAGGCTCAATACTCTTTCAGCTGAAACTGGATAAAAGTTTCAGGGAAGACGTTTTTAAAATAGTAAACGAAGCAGTAAATTATAGTTCCGGAATAAAATTTTTTAATGCAATTTATTCGGATAATGCTTATATTTTTTGATAATTACTTGTGGTTTTCTATTGCAGATGAAAATTTATTAACTTTGAAATTATGCGGAACGTTAATCCGATTTCATACCGGCTGACGCATAACAGAACGCCGGTATCTCATGGGTCCAATTCTTCCGGAGATTCCGGTATCGGCAGGCCCGGGAGACTCCAAACCGGAATTACTAAATCAGATATTGCGGTTATGGGATAGTTCTGAAGCATTATTTTCTGATAAAAACAGTTAAGCAGTAAATTAGAAATATTTTTAATTGAGCAGTTTCAAAGTATCTTTTATGTAATTGACTGATCTATTGAAATAATTATAAATAGTGTTTATGAGAGGTAGCTGGATGGATAGCAGTAATATATTAAACATACCTGAGCTTGTAGAACGGCTGGATGGTGACTTTGAATTATTCGTTGAACTTTCCGAGCTGTTTTTTGAAGACTCATCGTCGCTTCTTAACAAGATAGAAGATTCAATAAAAAATAGTGATTCAGAAGCATTAAGAAAATCGGCCCACACATTAAAGGGAGCTGTTTCGAATTTTTCTGCACAGAGGGCGTATGATGCGGCTTATGAACTTGAAATTGCCGGGAAAGATAAATTATTAGAAAACGCTGCAGATAAATTAAATACACTGAAAAATGAAATATCAGAAGTGATAAATGCAATGAAGTCACTTGTTATTAAAGGATCATTTTAAAAATGCAGATTACAGAAAGTATGCTTAACGCAGCTGTGGAAATCTCCAGAAATGCCGGTGCTATTCTTCTATCCGGTTTCAGGTCAGAAACAACAGTAGTCAGTTATAAAAGCAGGACAGATCTTGTTACAAACAAAGATAAAGAATCGGAAGAATATATAGTCTCCGCAATACGAAGTAAATTCAGCGGGCATTCCATAGTCGCTGAAGAGGGCAGCGGGAAGGAGACAGACAGCGAGTTTATCTGGTATGTTGATCCTCTGGATGCTACAAACAATTATGCTCACGGCATTCCTTTTTTCTGTGTGTCAATTGGAGTTTACTCCAGGGTGGAGAAGGGGATTGTCTGCGGTGCAGTGTTTGATCCGTGTCACAATGAGATGTTCCATGCTGAAAAAGGGAAGGGTGCCTTCTGCAACGGCCTGCCGGTAAAAGTGTCCGGCATCTCCGACCTTGGCATCGCGCTCCTTGCGACAGGTTTTCCATACGCGAAGGATGATATGGAAAGAAATAATCTAAAGGAGTTCAGCAGGTTTCTTCCCGGGATACAGTGTATCAGGAGACTCGGGTCCGCCGCGCTTGATTTATGTTATGTTGCATCAGGGAGAGTAGACGGGTTCTGGGAGCCTCTTCTTAAATCGTGGGATACTGCCGCCGGGAGCCTTATAGTCCAGGAAGCGGGCGGCACAGTTACCAGGTATGACGGGTCGGAGTATGATCCTGAATATCCGCAGATACTTGCATCCAACGGCCTCCTGCACAACAGGATGATTGAAATTATCACATCAAAATAACAATAGGATTTTTCATGGAGTATGAGGTAAAACCGCGTTTTTATACAGTCGCCGAAATTAATGGACTGATCAAGTCCGAGATGGAAAATAATCCTTACCTGAGCAATGTCTGGGTTAAGGGCGAGATTTATAATCTTACGTACCATTCATCAGGGCATATTTATTTTACACTTAAAGACGACAGCGCTTCAATATCTGCAGTATTTTTTAAGTACGCGAATAAAAACTTAAAATTCAGGCTTGAAGATGGAATGAAAGTTCTGGTGTCCGGCGGAATTACAGTTTTTGAAAAAAGAGGGAGTTACCAGCTAAATGTGCTTCAGGCAAGGCCTGAAGGCGCGGGAGAGCTTCAGAAAAGAATAGAACAGCTTAAGAAAAAACTTTCTGAAGAGGGGCTGTTTGACCAGTTGAGAAAAAAGGAGCTTCCTTTCCTTCCGGCAAGGCTTGGAATTGTGACATCGCCAACCGGCGCGGCAGTCAGAGATATTATAAAAGTCGCTTTAAGAAGATATTCCAATATTGAAATAATTATAGCTCCTGCAAAAGTTCAGGGGGATGATGCGGCCGCGTCAATAGCCGCTGCAATAAGAGAACTGAACAAACCCCGGTGGAATATAGATGTAATCATCGCCGGGCGGGGGGGAGGTTCTTTTGAAGACCTTATGCCTTTTAATGAAGAGATTGTTATAAGAGCTTTCGCAGAGTCAGCGGTTCCGATTATATCTGCAGTGGGGCACCAGATCGACCATCCATTAAGTGATGATGCTGCCGATGCTGCAGCGCCGACACCATCTGCCGCGGCTGAGATCGCTATACCTTTGAAATCTGATTTTATTGATGAAATTGAATACCTTAAAACCAGGATGACCAATTCCCTTTCAAATAATTATTTAAACTATAAAACATCGCTTAAGAATCTTACCTCAAAAAAGATCTTCAGGGATCCGTACGAGATATTAAATTCCAGGCAGATGATGCTTACTGATACTGAAGGCAGGATGGTTAATCTGATGAAACATAGAGTTTCATCAGAGAGAGAAAAACTTTTAAGGCTGCCTGATATTTACAGGCTTCAGAAAAGGCTTCTGGTTCAGAAAAAACATGATATGGAACTGCTGATTCAGAATCTTAATAACCTCTCACCATTGAATATTATGAGCAGAGGATATTCAATTGTACTGGACAGGAACAGGTCGGTAATAAAATCAGTTGAAAAAATAAATCAGGGTGATACTGTTGAAATCAGATTTTCCGACGGAAGTGCTGTCGCTGCAGTTAATTCAGTCAAAAAGGAGAACTAAGTGGAAAAGGATAAAAAACTTTCACCAAAAACAAGCTTTGAAGACGCACTCCAGGATCTGGAAGATGTGGCAAATAAACTTGAAGGGGGCGAGCTTGGACTTGACGATTCCATAAAGGAATTTGAAAAAGGGATAAAACTAGCCAGGTATTGCCAGCAGAAACTCGAAGAGGCAGAGAGAAAAATAGAGATTCTTCAGAAAGGAGCCGATGGTGAGGTTAAACCGGGCCGTGTAGCTGTGAAACCTGACACAGGCGAGATCGAAGATGAAGATGATCTGCAGGGATCGTTAATATAATAGTTTCGATAAAATTTAAAAAGTCTCTATCATGGAGAACAGAATGAAAAAAATATTTATTAGCTCACTGATTTGTTTAACAATGATCGGGTGTTCAAAAAATGACGCCATACAGTTCTGCGAGGGTGTAGATATGGAGGGCAAGGGGGTTAACTGCGGTAAAAAATTTACTACAGGTGATCTAACTGGTGTTATTAAACAGAGCAAGCCTTTCGAAACTGAAATGCTGGAGGTAAAGATTACCCGCATTGAAAAGAATTCAAAAATTGTTGAGAAGACCATTCATCTGCCGGTTGAGAGGGATAAGAAGACTGCCAGTACACCTCTGTCATTTTATAACAGCGGTAAGTATGTAGTCGAACTTTTCAGGGATAATGATAAACTCGCGGAAGGGGCAATCGAAGTAACTGATATTTATTAGATTTATTGTGTTATGCAAATAATTTTAAGATAATGGTAAGCCGCCTAAATTACCCTGAGGCTAACAGTTTCCCGCATCTCAATTAGCGATTAAATGTCTGACCAAACCTTTCAGCCCCCGCACTCACGGAGGGGGCAAGGCACTACGAGGTGTGACTTCATAATGCTGGTTTCAGACGAAATCATTTTTAAAATCATATTTTACTTTCTTTTTTTGCCCCCTCCGTGGGTGCGGGGGCTTTTTTTGAGATGATTACTTTTCTGTTTCAGCCGTTTTCTTTTTATCTTCCATATATACTACTACCACAAGGAGCAGAGCTCCTGCAATTATTACTGAATCCGCTATGTTGAATGTGGGCCATCTGTAAACTCCGTCTACTCCGACAGAAATGAAATCGACAACTCCCGGCCTTCCGGGGATAAGCCTGTCAAAAATATTTCCGGCTGCCCCTCCGATTATGAGTGCCATGGCGATCCGGAATAGTCCCGGCATATGCTTTTCGTAAAAATAGTACACAACCATTATTAAAAGAACAATAACTGATACTGTAAGAAAAAAGTTTTTGTATCCCTGCATTATACCGAAAACTCCACCCTGGTTATAAGTAAGGTCAAATCTGAGGAATCCTCCGAAAAAATCAAACCTGTTGTAAAAACCGAGGTGTTTAAGCGCCAGATTTTTTGTTGCCATATCCGCGGCAAAAGCAGTTACTATGGTAAGTGCGGGTATAATATGTTTCTTCATCATTCCTTCCTGGTTAAATATTTTTTACAACAGTTGTACATCTTGTACAGAGTTCGGGATGTTCAGGGTCACTTCCGAGTTCTTCGAAAAAGTTCCAGCACCTGACGCATTTTTTACCTTCGCTTTTTGATGTTGAAATTGATGATGAATCATAAGCTGTCAGCCCGTTGCCGCTGTCGGCTATCACGACTTTTGCCACCTGAAGGAATCTTCGAAGCTCCTCTTCCCCCATTTCGCTCATGAGTTTGCGGGCTGATTCATCTTTTACAAATACTTTTATATCGGCTTCAAGAGAAGTTTTTATTATCTTGTCGCGTCTCAGGTCTTCAAGAGATTTGAGAAGGTCTTTCTTTATCTCGGCAATCTGATTTATACGGTCATGAACTTCAGGATTATTATACCTGTCATCAAGCTTGTAGTATTTTTCCATGTGGACTGAGCCTTTCATCCCCATGAATGTCCAGATTTCCTCGGTTGTGAATGAGAGCACCGGGGCGATAAGCCTTACTATTGTATTGTATATCTCACTTAATACTGTGAGGTTTGCCCTTCTTATCTTCGCGTTTTTTGCTTCAACGTAGAGTATGTCCTTTGATACGTCGAAGTAAATTGATGAGAGCTCTACCGCACAGAAGTTAAGTATCTTCCGGTAAACCATATGAAATTCAAACTTCTCGTAATGTTTGATTACGCTGTCTGAAAGATGGTAGAGTTTATGCAGGAGCCATTTATCAACATCAGTAAGCTCATCATATGATACTTTGTCTTTATCAGAGAAGTCGGCGATGTTTCCTATAATATACTTCATCGTGTTCCGGATTCTGCGGTATGAATCAGCAACCTGATTCATCATGTTCATTCCTATACGGACATCGTTTCTGTAATCTTCAGACGATACCCACATTCTGAGGATATCCGCACCGAACTGCTCGATGATTTTTTCCGGGGCGACAACATTTCCCACGGATTTACTCATAGCTTTACCGTTCTCATCAAGAACAAATCCGTGGGTAAGAACAGTTCTGAAAGGAGCGCGTCCCCTGAGTGCAAGTGCGGGCCAGAGTGATGACTGGAACCAGCCCCTGTGCTGATCGCTTCCTTCGAGATACATATCAGCAGGCCAGCTTAACTCTTTCCATTTGTCACTGTCAAGAACAGCAAAGTGTGAAACTCCTGAGTCGAACCATACGTCAAGTATATCAAATTCTTTTATAAGTTTTTCCGATCCGCATGAACATTTAGTTCCTGAGGGAATAAGCTCTTTTAAATCTTTTGTGTACCATGTGTCAATTCCGTCTTTCAGTGCTATATCCGCGAAAAATTGTACTGATTCAGCGGTCATGAGATTTTTATTGCAGTCAGCACATTTGAATGACGGGATCGGTACTCCCCATGATCTTTGCCTGGAGAGGCACCAGTCGGGCCTTGTTTCCACCATGCTTCTGAATCTTGTTTCTCCCCATGACGGCACCCATTCGGTATCGTCAACTGCTTTGGAACCGGCTTTTCTCAAATTGTCATGCTCCATACTGAAGAACCACTGTTCTGTTGCCCTGAATATAAGAGGTTTTTTACATCTCCAGCAGTGCGGATATGAGTGTTCTATCTTTCCGCTTTGTATAAGGGCGTTTTTGCTTTTTAAAAGTTCTACTACCAGGGGATCGGCTTTGAATACATGCACGCCTTTCATCTCAGGAAAATCCGATGTGTACTTCCCTTCGTCATCCACCGGACAGTAAACCTCAAGGCCGTTGGCGAGTCCTATGATATAGTCATCATGCCCATGCCCCGGCGCCGTGTGTACAATTCCAGTTCCCTGCTCAAGAGTTACATGGTTCCCCAGAAGAACTTTTGATTTCCTGTCAATGAACGGATGGCGGACATGGAGCTCTTTTATATTTGCTGTTGTCAATTCAACCGCTTCGGAATGTTTTAAACCTGTAGCGGATTCAAACTGTTCGAGCAGGCCTTTAGCCAGGATGTAGTATTCATCTCCGAATTTATATGAGAGATATTCAAAATCGGGATGAAAGCTTACTCCGAGATTCGCCGGTATAGTCCATGGAGTAGTTGTCCATATAACAACGAACGTTTTATTTTTATCTCCGCCGAATTTTACTGATGAGGCCTCAACCGGGAACTTGACATATATAGATGTAGAGGTATGCATGTCATACTCAACTTCTGCTTCGGCAAGAGCAGTAACGCATGTAGGGCACCAGTAGATCGGTTTCTTGTTCCTGTTGATGTACCCCTTTTTAAGTATCTCGCCGAAAACTTCAACGATACGCGCTTCGTAATCGGGGGTCATTGTTTTATAAGGATGCTCATAGTCTCCGAACACGCCGAGTCTTTTGAATTCCTCCATCTGGATTCCAACAAAATTTTCAGCATAATCACGGCATTTGTTTCTTATGTCAACTTTTGGCATTGTTTTGGCTTTTTCGCCAAGCTCTTTAGTTACATTGAGTTCGATGGGAAGCCCGTGGCAGTCCCAGCCGGGTATGTATGGTGATTTATACCCCATCATTGTTTTATGTTTTACAATTATATCTTTCAGAATTTTATTAAGAGCGTGTCCCACATGAAGGTGGCCGTTCGCGTAAGGAGGGCCGTCGTGAAGAATATATGTTTTCGCGCCTTCCCGTGATTTCTGAATCTGTTCGTATATTTTTTCATCCTGCCATTTTTTAACAATTGCAGGTTCCTTCTGGGGCAGGTTAGCCCTCATGGGGAAATCGGTAACGGGAAGATTGACTGTTTTTGAATAATCCATTGGGTCCTCTTAAACTTTTGGCATATTGTAATATAAGGGTTAATTTATAAGGTTATTTTCGTAAACCGTGGCATGCAGGGGACGGCCGCGAACGCACCTTACATAGAAAAACCCTGTTAAAAACAAATTAAAACGTCTTTCTGAGAGCCGTATTTGTCAATATTTTTTTATGAAGGTATTGTGAACTATAACCCGAATTAGTTCTAATAGACGCTCTCCCCCATCACATCATCATGGGGGAGATGGGGGAGAGGAGGATTTATAATACTTACTGTTCTTTATAAGACTTGAAGTTTTTTAAAATATTCTCCCCATCCGCCCGTTGGGCACCTTCCCCATGAGAAATGGGGAAGGCATAATGTAAGGAAAGTTTTTAATTATAAATCAGATTTTATTTTATAAATATTCTCTGAAATTTTATCGAGTTCAGAAATTTCTTCCGCGGTAAGAATTAATCCTGATCCGCCTGAATTCTCTTTAGCCTGCTCAGCTGTCCGTGCACCTGTAATAG
>Ga0116170_10001654_pt1 | contig 22301 bp, 11 predicted proteins | sample AD_JPNHW1_MetaG_FD_89797 | JGI IMG/M metagenome (GOLD analysis project Ga0116170, IMG submission 89797) | Active sludge microbial communities of municipal wastewater-treating anaerobic digesters from Japan - AD_JPNHW1_MetaG | ecosystem: Engineered > Bioreactor > Anaerobic > Digestate | place... | reverse complement strand
TTTTCATGGTTTTGGATGGTTCCAGCAAATAGGAATTTATCTTCAGCAATTCAATAAATTGATATGTTTTCTGAATGAAATTTCGAATTTCACGATCTGTCCAATTCGTTTCAAGATAGTTGACGATTTGGGAAAAAACTTCTTCGGCTCTGCGTGTCCAAACAACTTTTAAAGCCATTTTTGGTACTTTTCGAAAACCTCTTCCGAAGATTTTACTTCGCCTCGATCGGCTTGTCTGATGCCTTCTTCAATTTCAGCTCGCTCTTCATCGCTAATGGTTAGCCACCAATCTTGCTGTGACTGAAATTCTTCGAGCCGTGCAACCGTCTTCTCATCGTGTTATTGAGAGATCCAGTTGATAATATTTATTTTACGCGCATCCAATGTCATGTTTCAATTCTTTAATTATCTAACAAAATTAACCAATTTTAGTTGAAAGGATTTAGCCTCTTTGGAAAAGTAAGAGGAAAAGAGTCATTGGGAAACAACGTCCACTTTGGCGAAGTAAGAAATAAATGAAACCACATAGAAACAATAGGTCACATAGTAATCGAAACTGTGATTCGACAAAAACCTATTGTGATCTATGCGTCATTGTGGTTTATAAAAAGTCATTGTAGAAATCTGGTGGGGTTTTTGATTGGAAAAATTTTAGCCAAAAACTTACCCATCTGAAACAATTTCTTTAACCTTGCAATATGAAGAATTAAAATTTATCTTTCACGCAAAAAGAGGTGGTCGCTGTTGTTACGTTGATACCGGTTTTGTTGTTCCTGCTGCTGTTGTTTCTGCTCGACAGTTTTAAGCTGGTTCGAACCCGGACGCTGGTTGCCGCCTTCGTTGCCGGATGTGTTGTTGCCTTGCTGGCATACTTCATCAACACCTTACTTCAAAAAAATCAGGGATTTGATTTTCGTTTCTACTCTCAAAATATTGCCCCGGTTCTTGAAGAATTGTTAAAAGCATCCATCATTTTAATTCTTATTAAACAGAAGCGTACCGGCTTTCTGATCGACGCCGGAATTTATGGATTTGCCGTTGGTGCCGGGTTTGCAGTGGTCGAGAATGTTTATTACTTGACAGTCATACCCGATATTACATTGGTTACCGGGGCTATTCGTGGCCTTGGTACGGCAATCATGCACAGTGGAGCTACGGCTTTGCTGGCTGTTTTTACGGTGGGAACACTCAACCTTGAGAAAAAACTTTACACCGGACTGATACCCGGATTGCTGGTTGCCATCATCATCCATTCCGTTTTCAACCACTTCTATATCCACCCGGCACTTCAAACCATATTGGTAGTCATATTGGTACCGCTGCTTCTGATCATCATTTTTAAATTCAATGAACGAAAACTAAGCGAATGGCTCGAGACCGGTTTCTTTAACGAGGCCGATTTATTAAGCCAAATGAAGAAAGGTGAATTCACACTTTCGAAATCGGGCAAATACATGGCATCGCTGAAAGAGCAATTCCCGTCAGAAATCCTGGTCGATATGTATTGTTTCATCACGCTATACCTTGAACTCTCGGTAAAATCGAAACGAAACATGATGCTTGCCGAATGCGAACTTCCGGTAACGAAAGAGGCTGATTGGGACGATAAAGTAACAGAACTTGAAAACCTTAGAAAGGCTATTGGCAAAGCAGGAGAACTAGCTCTTGCTCCTCTCATCCGGATTAAACAACGCGATTTGTGGTCGTTTGAGAATAACAAATGATCTCAATCCTTAGCTTAAAAGGGTGAAATCTCCCTTATTTTTTAAGAAATCTGGACTACATAAATTTTTCTTTCGTAATTTTATGTCAACAAATTTGATTTCTTTTTTCTTTCTTTGTCAATCAGCTGAAAACTAATTTAATCTGTTTAATATGAAAACTTCTACAAAAATCTTGATTGTTGTTTTAATTGCGTTGGGTTTACTGGTGGGCTTTTTTATCGGAATTACGGTCGATTATCCCAAAACCAACAAGGCCGAACTGGCCGGAACCATTGGTAAAATGAACAATTACCGGAATGTGAAAATTACCGAAAACGACATTCAGCTTCGCTCCGATTTGCTTTCGAACAATGGCCTCTTGAAAAGCTACCGTTCATTTTATTCGTTTCATTATACTTCGTGTGTTAAACTATGCAGTGACCTTGATTTTGCGGTGAAAGCTGCTGAAAATGAAACGACCTTCAGAGAAGACAATTCTATGGAAATCGAAAACCTTAAGGAATTCCGTACAACACTTGAACAAGCCCGTTTAGACCTGTTATTGGCCGTTACCACACTCCAGAACTTGTCGGAAGTCGATCAAAACAACCTGACAACGGTACTGAACAATGCCAATATTGCGGTGGCCCAAATGAATTATAAACAAAAAGATATCCTGGCTTTTGTAGAAGCCATCGAGAAATTTGTTCAAGGGAATAACCCTAGTTTGTACACAGAATTAATCAAAGCTCATGACTTGCTCACATTGAATCAAATCATTGTAGCTTCAGCTACCAACGATAAACCAATGTTAAAAGCTTACGACAAAAAACAGATGTTCTCTTCAGTCGAAAAGCTCAACATCATTTCAAGCCAGGCCGATTTGCAGAGCGCTATAAAACAGGACTTAGGCATCATTGGTGCCCAGGATCTGCAAATTATCGGCAGTACTGAAAAGGAGTTGGGAATTATTATCCTTTCTGTCGAAAAATTAGGCATCCTTTTGTCGTATAATACAGAAAAATTGGGCGCTGGAAATGCTGAAAAATTGGGCGCTATATCAAATAGCGAAAATCTAGGAAAAATAATTATTCTGAACACCGAAAAATTGGGAGCAATACTAAACTCCGATAAATTGGGCATTTATAATACAGATAAATTGGGCGCTCTGAATTTTGAAAAACTGGGAATTTTGAACACTGAAAAATTAGGAATCGAATAAGGTTACATATTAAATCACTGTTTGCATGTTATTCAAATCATAATTTGACCAATCAAAAGCTTCACAGGCAATAATGAATTACAGCCTGTGAAGCTTTTCTACCATTATTCCTATGATGAGATTATCTGTTACTAAATTCATTCTCTTAACAATCATTGTTCTTTCTTCATTGAGCGGATATTCTCAAAAAATCAACCACTATCAAAAAAACAATCTTGAACTCATCTATTTTGGCAACCGGTATTCCTACCTAATGCCACATGTCGTTGGAACATACGAAAATGCGTTCAACTTTCATAAGAAGTATTGGAACTACCACACTTCAACCATTAATGTCGTTTTAAGCGACTTTTCCGATATTGGTTACGGAGGGGCCATTGCTATACCACGGAATAACCTGTCGATTGGAATTGAACCATACAGCTTTGCTTTTAGTATTATTCCTTCAAGCGAACGGTTTCAATGGCTCTTTAATCACGAACTGACCCACATTGTGATGGCCGACAAACCCAACAAAGCCGACGAAACCTGGAGAAAAATTTTCTTTGGAAAGATAAACCGCGACGAACAATATCCGGTTTCGGCACTCTGGAGTTACTTAACGACACCGCGCTGGTATGCACCGCGCTGGTACCACGAAGGAATTGCCTGTTTTATGGAAACCTGGATGTCGGGTGGCTTGGGCCGTGCCATGGGCGGTTACGACGAAATGTATTTTCGAAGCATTGTTGCCGGCAAAAAACCCATCTATTCCAACATTGGACTGGAAACCGAAGGTACGACCATCGATTTTCAGGTCGGTTCAAACTCTTACCTCTATGGAACCCGTTTTGTCGACTATTTGGCCTATGTATACGGAACCGACAAGCTGAAATCGTTTTTTGTCCGAACCGACAGCAGCAAAACATTTTACGGAAATCAATTCAAAAAGGTTTATCAAAAACCAATCAGTAAAGTATGGAAAGAATGGATCAAATTTGAATCCGGGTTCCAACAACAAAACATTAGCCAAATCGCTCAATATCCGTTAACTCCGTTCCAACCAATTACCAAAAAGGAGCTTGGAAATGTTTCGAGATATGGTTACAATCCAGCAACAAAAAAAATGTATGCTGCCCTCAACTTTCCGGGAGAAATATCACAAATTTCTGAAATTGACCTTCGAACCGGAAAAATCAGAAAGCTGGCCGATCTTGATTCACCATCGTTATACTATTCAACACATCTGGCTTATGACCCCGATAAAAACCGGGTTTTCATTTCGGAACAAAACAGCACCTACCGCAGTCTGGTACAAATCGATGGCAAAAGCGGGAAAAAGAAAACATTGATCCGCTATTCCCGTACCGGCGAGCTGGTTTACAATCGCACAGACCATAGCCTGTGGGGTATAAAACACGACAATGGCTATTCCATTTTGGTGAAAATACCCGAACCGTACAATACCGTAATTCCCATGTATTCAGCCGAATTTGGAAAAAGTCTTTTCGACCTGGCGATTTCGAACGACGGGAAAAAACTTACTGCCTCGTTAACTGGAGTCAGAGGCGAAATGTCGCTGATTATGTTTTCTGTTGAGGATCTTGAGGTAGGAAAGAAAAAATTTGAAACCATTCGCAAACTCGAAGATAATACCCTCACCCAATTTCAGTTTTCTCCCAACGACAAATACCTGATCGGTTCATCATACTACACAGGAGTGTCGAATATCTGGAGAATCTCTCTCGAAGACACTTCACGCTTCGAACTTCTTTCGAATACCGAAACCGGCTTTTTCATGCCCCTTCAATATACCACCGATTCCTTATTGGTCCTGAAATTTCAGCGTGATGGAATGATCCCGGGCACCATTCCCATAAAAGTGATAAATGATGCAAATTCAATCGAATACCTTGGGAATTGGGTAAGCCAGAAAAATCCGGAAGTGAAAGATTGGTCGCTTGGAGCGCCGAACAACCAATCAGATTCGTCATCGGTTCACGAAGGTGCCTATTTACCCTGGAAGGAGCTAAAACTCAATAATGCTTACCCCGACATCTCCGGATTTAAAAACACCATTGCGGTCGGCTATCGGCTAAACTTCAGCGATCCTTCCGGAATCAACAGTATCGATTTATTTCTTGGCACATCGCCCTGGTCAGCATACAAAAACAACCAGAAAATCCACGCCCAGCTTGAATGGAAATACTGGAGCTGGACCCTGTCGGCCAGTTATAACAAAACGAACTTTTACGATCTTTTTGGCCCCACCAAACGTAGCAGGGCCGGTTATTCTGTTGGGCTAAATTATAACCGGGTATTTTCTACAAAAAAACCACTGAAATACGAATTGGATTTTTCAGCAGCAACCTATGGTAATCTTGAATTTCTTCCTCAATATCAAAACATTGCCACACCCATTAGAAACATACAGGAAGCATCGGCCTCCTTTTCGGTGGAAAAATTAAGGAAAACCCTTGGGGCTATCGATGATGAAAAAGGGTACCAATGGAAACTGAACATGTATGGGATACTTGCTGGAGGAAGTTTATTCCCAACCATCGAAAGCCACCAGTCGATTGGCCTGTTAATTCCAAAGGTTCGCAACACCAGCTTCTGGATCCGAAACAGCATCGGGCAATCACTGGGTGACCGTTCTTCGGCGCTTTCCAAATCCTATTTTGGTGGTTTCCGCAACAATTATGTCGACTGGCAACCTTCCGAACAGTACCGCTTGCCAATGGCCTTTCCGGGAACAGAAATTGACGAAATCAGCGCCTGGAATTATGTCAAAACGTTGGGAGAGTTAAACCTCAAACCCATACGGTTGCGAAACGTAGGAACCAGTTTCCTTTATCCTACCTATCTGAAATCATCGCTCTTTGGAACCCATCTTTTAACCGACTTCGATAAAAAAGATCAACGAAGGAACATTTTTAACGCGGGTATTCAGGTCGACTTGCAGCTGGTACTCTTTTCGTATATGAAAACCACATGGTCAGCTGGATATGCCATGCCCTTTGAAAAAGGAAAAGAGAGTAAAGGACAGTTCATGTTTTCGGTAAAATTGTTGGGATTTTAAAGAAGTAGTAAGAATATCCTCCATTTTTTTCCGAACTGAATTAACTTTGACCGCCCAAAATATGGTTAGCTCAACAAATGATTATTCGCGATTTTACCGATAACGACCTGTACAAGTTCACTACGATGAACGCCATCCTGAAAAAATTTCCGGATGCCGAGGTTGTTTATCAATTCATCAATCGGGGAAGAACCCGCTTCCCTGAAGGGTTTGACAAGGCTCTTCGTACAGAGGTTGATCAAATGCAGAATATCTGTTTGAGTAAAGAATCCGAGGAATTTATCCGGAAAAAATGTTTCTATTTTGAACCCGCTTTTGTCGATTTTCTAAAAGAATTCCGGTTCAATCCAGAGGAAGTTAAAATTGAACAACAGGATGGCATTTTGGATGTGGTCATTCAGGGTCTTTGGTCCCGGACGGTTCTTTGGGAAGTTCCTGTTTTGTCGATGATTTCGGAGCTTTTTTATCAAATAACCGGACAGCAATCCGATGATTTTGAATCCCGTACCATTTTAAAATCGAAAGAATTTGAAGCCATCGGGGCTCATGTTTCAGAATTTGGAACACGCCGGCGCTACTCTTTTGATGTGCAAAACCGGGTTATTGAGATCATGAAGGAAAATATGGGCGAATATCTTGACGGAACCAGCAATGTTTTTCTGGCAATGAAACACAACCTTGCTCCGGTTGGCACCCACCCTCACGAATGGTTTATGTATCACGGTGCCCATTATGGATATCGCCTGGCCAATGCAATTGCCCTCGAAAATTGGGTGGCGGTTTATCACGGAAATTTGGGTATTGCCCTTACCGATACGTTTACTACCGATAATTTTTTCCAAAATTTCAGCAAAGAACAGACAAACTGTTTCAATGGGTTGCGCTGCGATAGTGGTGATCCTTTTGAGTTTACCGAAAAGGCTATCAAACACTATACTTCATTCGGAATTGATCCAAAAGCGAAAACCATTGTATACAGCGACACGCTGGATCTTAAACGGGTGAAAGAGATCAGAAATTTTGTAGACAGAAGGATCCGTGATGTCTATGGAATTGGAACATTTCTGACAAACGATGTGGGAGTAACTCCGCTGAACATGGTTATCAAAATGGTTGCAGCGAAACCTGCCGGACAAAATGCATTGGTCCCAACCGTGAAATTGTCGGATACCCCTGAAAAAAATACCGGAATACGTTCTGAAATTGAAATGTGCCTGAATTCCATTAAGTAATAAGAAACCAATCAGTAAGGATGAAATATCAAAACGTTTTACTAATTATCGACGCCCAGTATGATTTCTGTAATCCGAAAGGATCCCTGTTTGTCGATGGAGCCGATGCCGACATGAAACGCCTTTCCGATTGGATAAGAACCAATAAAGCTGATATTGACCATATTGCCATTACCATGGATAGTCATCCGGTAAACGATATTTCCCATCCCTCTTTCTGGCAAGACTCAAACGGGAAATTTCCTAATCCGTATACCCCAATCAGCTTGCAAGACATTAAAGAGGGACGATGGGTTCCTCGATTTTTTGCCAACGAAGCAATTCATTATGTTGAATCGCTGGAGAATCAGGGTGAATTTGGGCACTTTATCTGGCCATACCACTGTTTATCCGGTTCGCGAGGAGCAGCCATTGATGAAAACATCATGGATGCGTTGATCGAATGGGCCCGCGATGGCAAATTTTATGATGTGATAACCAAAGGAACATGCCCGTTAACCGAACATTTTGGCGTTTTCAGGGCAAATATTCCTATTGCCGACCGACCCGAAACCCAGTTAAACCAAAAGTTGATTAATACCCTTGACCGGTTTCAGCATATCTACTTAGCCGGCGAAGCAAAATCGCACTGCATTGCCAATAGTTTGAAGCAAGTAATGGAAGTAGCGCCTTTGCTGGCACAAAAATTCATCATTTTGTACGATTGCATGTCGGATGTTGCCGGGCTAGGCCACCTTGGGGCCCCAATCTTTGAAAAAGCCCGTAAAATGGGCGTTCCGTTCATCCAAACAACCGATCAACTTCTCTAAATTTTTGTTCGTACTTTTCTTTTCATCCACACGAAAAAACGTTCATCAATACTTTTTCGCCATTCGTCAACTCCATTTACCAGTTTGTAAAAACCTTCTTTGAGGGAAAGCACGTTTCAACTATTTTTATTCCGTTAAACAATTTAAACCAAGAAACCATGTTGTACTTAGGAATTGTTTTCGGAATCTTTTTACTCGCAGTAGGAGTTTCTTTCTTTACAGAATCAAAAAAGACTTCTTCTATTTAAGGCTCTTTGAATCTATTCATAATCAACATTCCTGTTGTCAAACAGAGATAGGAATGTGACATGTGTTTCGCCTCTCAGAGGCTTTTTTTATTTCCTTTCGTTTTTATCTCGAAAACAAAATACCAAAATAAATCCGGGGACCACTGGCCACATCATCCGGATAATCAATACCAGGATAAAAAAGATAATCTACTTTGGATACCAAATTGATATGATCGGTAAGTTTATACTCCACGCTTACGTGCGGAGCAACAATCATTGTGCTATAAACCTTAAAGATGACTTCGTCGACTTGGTTATCGGAATAGTTGCCGGCAAGCGGATACAAATCCCGAACTTTTCCTCCTCCAACCGTTACCCCGGCAACCGGTGTAAACCGCTTGTTCCGGAACTGATATTCGCCTAAAACACCGCCCCATCCGAGTTTATAAAACCCCTCACTTTCGGGATAATGATGGTTCGACACATAACCTTCGGCACCAAAACGCAAATGTTTCATCACCGGAAAAACAATCTTCCCGCCAATACCGGAACAAATGCCCTTGATTTCATTGCCTTGCAGTTGGTTGGTAAGATAACCCGTATGGAACATCATTCCACCACGAAAATGCTCCCGTTCATTGCCAGCAAAACCAGTTGAAACGAAAAGAAATAAGAAAAGAAATAAGAATATATATTTCATTCAATCAGAATTTTAAAAACGATCTCTCGAAAAATAGATCATTCATTCCTCAAATCTTCCAAAAGGTTTACTTTTCGGAGTTGAAACCGGGACAGAAATAAAATCCATAACATTCCGTTCACAATCACGACTGAAATCAACAACAAAACAAACCACAAAGAGATATCATTCAAAGAGGAAATGATCACCGGCAACACCGAAACAATCGCCGAAATAAATCCTGTCAGAATCCCAATGAATAACAAAATCAAATATTCCGATACCACCAGTTTCTCAATCATTTTCTGCTGGATTCCCAACGACGCAAGCAACGAAAATTCGGCTTTTCGTTCCAGCAGTGAACGCACAACAATCACGGCTAAACCAATCGTTCCAATTAGTAAGCCCAAGGCACCAAGAATCAGAAAAATACTGAGGTAGGTGTTTTCGATTGATTTGAATTCGGCCAATCGCTGAGCAGCCGGAACCATTTCAAAACCCAGATCGCGGAACTGAAATTCCAGCTCGTCGGCAATCGCTTGCTGATGGGTTGTTTCGCCATCGATCAGAAAAAAATAAGAGCCACTGGATGAAGTAAAATTATCCAGAAACGATTGGTTGTCGATAATTACATTCCCCTGAAAAACCGAAGGTTTCAAACCTGCAACCAGTCGCAACCTGATTTCTTCTCCTTTTGAATTCCGGTAAATAAGGGTATCACCTATTTTTTTACCCAAACTCCACTGAATAACAGTCTGATCGGCGATGGCCGGTATACAACCTTTTTCATCCTTTTGAAGTAAATTCCATCCGTCGTTGTCTTTTGGTTGCCCTGCAGCAAATGTTTGAAATGAAAACCGGCCTTTTAACTGTGATGCATCAACCCCCAAAACCCTTGGATTTGAGATGCGGTTCAAATTCAAGCAACTGGCATCATCGCCCTGGGCTACGTGAAACGGTACTGCCCCGAAATCAACGGAAAATCCCTGATCGGTTCTGAACATGGGATCGTTCAGGTTGTGAAGCAAAGGCATGGTCGATTCGGCAACAAAAAGAAATCCCCCGGTACCACTTTTGGGGTCACGGGCACTTCCAAACAGATCCTGACGGTTTAATCCGGTTGTAACAATGATAAACGTGGTTATAGCCAGCAATATCAGTATAACGAAACTCCGGGAACGACTTTGACGAAGATTTTCGACAACCAGTCCCCTTATTGAAACCGGTTTCGTTTTTGCGTCATTTTGTTTTGAAAGATATAAACCGAAGGCCAGTAAAAAAGCAATCAGAAGAAACCCTCCGGCAGTGAAAACCAAACCCGGGGAAAGGGTATCCCTATTTACAAACAAATGAACCACAACCCCGGCAGCAAAGCCTGTGAATACTAAAACAAGAACCAATTCAACCATTTTTTTCTTCTTACTGGTTGCCAGTTTTTGTCGCCGCTGAAGTTGAACAACCGTTCGTTTTAACGCTTTCTGTAACGAAATCCAAATGGTTGTAATCGAAACGACAATGCTGATGATCAAACCAATAAACAAAGTCAACGCATGATAACGGGTTACCAAAACATCGGTGCGAACAATGTCGTTCCAAACCCGATTGAGTCCCCAGAAGATCAGCTCATTATAGGCAAAAGCCAAACCCAAACCCATAATTCCACCTGAAATAGCTACGAATAAGCCTTCAATCAGAAAGAGTTTGCTAATTCTTGCATTGGAAAAACCAAGCGCTGAAAGAGTTCCGATTTCCAGATTTCGTTTTTCGAGGTTAAGCCGGAACAGAAGAGCCGTAAGTATCAATGCTGCAGCGATAATGAAAAAACTAAGGCCGATGAATAGCGAACTGAAATCGGTTCCTTGTTTTGCGGCTAGTAATCCTTCTTCCTTTACGTTTTGCAGATTAAAACAAAGTTCAAACGGATCGACCTGATCACGGATAATTTGAGCGAGTTCTTCTTTTGAAATTTCTTCTTTGCTGAACCGGAAGGCAGTAACCGATCCGTAACGGTTTCCCCAGAGTTTTTGCGCCACAGAAAAGGAGATAAATGCTTTTGGAAGCCCTTTGTAGTTATACCAATAGTCTTCGTCCTTATCGCGAATTGATTTCAGGTTAATGGGCACCCCGGTTTGCCAGTCACGGCAATTTTGGGCATCCGAAAGTCCGGGAATCCGGGGCATTAAGCTCTGATCGGCAAAATATCCTTTCATCTCAACCACTTTTTCCACCCTGAATTTTTTGGTATTTTCGGTTAACTCCCTCAACGGCCCAATATTGAAATAGCTCATCAACAGAGAGTCGCCAGTTTTTGCATTCAAATCGGAAGCTAACCACCGATTGATTACAATGTCATTTTCACCCAGCTGATTACTGTCGAGGGTCGAAATAAAAGAGTAAGGAGTTTCGTTGCCGTTAGCAGTGAAGCGGTTGGCAAAATAGGTAAAGATCGGATGGCAGTGAAGCCCGGCGTTTTCAACCGCTTTTACCACCACATCGTCGATAAAAACACGGTCGGAACGTAGTTCCCACTGATCGGTTATGGTTGCATCTCCAACCGTTAACCCTCCATCTTCAAGCGTGAACGACGAACGAATAGCTTCTTTAATTATCTGTTCATTATCTGTGGTTGAAAAAAGTAACCCATTCGCCTTATTTTCCAACCCCATGAGCTTATTCAGCTTCTGCAAAGGAAGAAACAAGTTGAAAGGAGCTGTTTGTGAATTCTGAAGGCTCAGCCGGCCCAGTTCTTCGTTCGATACGATTTTTTCAATTTTAGCCCTATACGTAACGGTTTGTTCTGCATCGGAAACAAATGGCGCATTGGCCGGAATTAAGGTTGCCTTTTTGATTCGAAGCACCATTTCGTCGCCTTCGAAAAGGTTCAGCCGGAGAGCCAGGTTGGAAGAAATCCTCACACCCTCATTGTCTTTCATTGGCAAAACAGTTCCTCCGGCTATAGCTGGAAAAGTTTCGTCGATCCCCCAAACCTGTACGTTGTTCTGCTTCATCTGCCCGCCATCGGCTGAGGCAATGGCTTCAAGTTTCAGAACTGCCGATGAAGCAATACCTTGTTGATTCAACTTTTTAGAAAGATCGGTCGTAAAGAAACGATCACCTGAAGTAACCGCATGAGTGATCTTTCCCAGACGCAACTGTGCCGATTGTTCGAGACTGTAAATCAACGAATCGCCCACAATCAGAGCCCCGGTCAAAACGGCCGTCGTAATAGCTACACCAATCGCTACCCAAAAGTTTTCTTTTAAATAGTGACGAAATGATTGTATGATTAACCGAAATGAAGTCATTGGAAAAAGGTCATTACGAAAATTGATTCTTACCCGGAATATTCATCTCCCCTTTTGATTAACGAAAGGCTATTTCCGTATTCAAAAAAAGCTTCCCCTCTTTAAGCTCATAAACTTTGTCCATTTTACGGGCAATTTCCATTGAATGAGTTACGACAACCAGAGCTGTTCCCTGTTCCTGGTTTAATTCGAGCAAGAGATTGATGAGTTTCAACGCATTTTCATGATCTAAAGCTCCGGTAGGTTCGTCGGCCAGAAGAAGGGATGGCTGGTTGATGAGTGCTCTTACCACTGCCGCCCGCTGGCATTCTCCACCCGACAGTTCCGAAGGTCGCTGAAAGCGCTGTTCCCATATTCCCGTTCGTTTCAGTAACATTTCAGCACGCTTTTCTACTGCCCCATTTTTCGGTTTTTGAGGGAGGGTTGGGATAAGCACATTTTCCCAAAGGGTACATTGCGGAAGCAGGTGGTGCAATTGGAACACCAGCCCAATCTGACGGTTACGGAAGTCGGGCAATTGCCCGGAATCCATCTTCATCAGGTCGGAAGCTTCAAAAAAGAGTTCCCCTGCATCGGGTTTATCGAGGGTGCCAATTATATTGAGCAACGTTGTTTTTCCCGACCCCGATGGTCCTACAATGGCAAGGGTTTCACCTTTCCCGACTTCGAGCGAGAGTTCGTCAAGTACCTTGCGGAAGTCATTCCCGGAAGGATACGTTTTGGTTATTCGTCTTAAAGACAACATCTTTTGATCCATTGTTTTTCCTTTATACCGATCGAAAACACCAAGGTCTGGTCTTTCTGATAAATTGTTGTATCTTATTCGATCATCAATAGAGCAATCCGGTTTATTTCGGCCGGATTCTTAGTTACCACATTAATTTCCATCCCCGCATTCCGAACGGTTTGATACACATCAACCGCAAAGCTTTCGGGACTGGGCCGTGAATTTCGTTTGTCCTTACACGTAAGCCGATTACCCGTACACTCCTTACAAACCGAACAGCAGGTCTGATTCAATAAGAACGTTTTATGAAAGCCCGAAAGAAACAGTTCCCTTTCAACTTTCAGCAATCGGTTGGTCATCTCTCTTGACCAGTCGGATGGGTAAGCATTCTTATCGGCAAATTTGCTAATCCGAATGACCAAAGCCTTTTCATATTCCTTGAAAAAACGATCACATTCGGCTACGGTGGGTGTATTGGGTGGGCATGTTCCCAAACCATAATCACTGCATCCAAAAGTACATTTTACCCGAACCCAATGGGCAACAACAATCTGCTTAGGATCGATCCATTTGTAATCATCAAAACCCTGTTCAGACAGAATGGATTCAATTCTTTCCTTGGTTATCATCGGTTCATTATTCAAGTGGTAAGACAAAAAAATCATCCCGCAGAAAGTACGGGATGATCCAAAGATAAACTTATATAAACAAAAATCATTAACTAACAAACATTTTGAAGAAACCAATGATACAACTTTTCCTCTATTATTCCCATTTAGCGCTAACGGCATCGGTAGGTACACTGGTCTGATCATTCTTGTATTTCAATACGATGAAGTAGAAATAACGTATGTTTTTTGCTGCGGTGTTATCTTCAAATGTTTCGGTGGTTTTATCTGATTCTTTCAGCAAAACCGGTTGCCCGTTTTCTGTCGAACGGTAGATAAGTGACGATATCAGATTCTTATCCTCCGGTAATGTCCATTTCAGAATGATTTTGTTTTCCGATGGAATCGCAATAACATTTCCAGGTTGCAACAGAGGATCAGCCTTATACAAAATTCCAGCAGGCTGGCTGATACTTCCAACATCCAGAGAATCGCTTCCAACGCATTGAACCCGGTAGGAGTAGTAACGACCCGGGAGAAGTGAACGATCGGAAAATGAATTGATATTAAAGCCTGTTGTGGCAATCAGTTCTTCCGGTTTTTCCAGGTTATTGTTGAAGATAGTTTTTCTGAAAACCCGGTATGAACTTACTCCAGCATGGAGACTTGATACGTCGGACCAGGTTATCAGCACATGATCGTTGTCCGGCATTGCATTGACTTTATCGGGAACCGGTAACCTTCCACCGCTGTACGAAACACTTACCCTCTTGCTTTGCGGGCTAATGTTGTACGACGAATTAACAGAAGCAACCGCATAACTATAAACCATTGAAATTATTGTACGCGGAAGAGTGTCGGTATAGGTAAGCAGCGAATCGGTTGAAAGTACCATCCGGGGCAATTGCTTCAAAGGAGCAACATAACCGTCACCACGATAAACGTAGTATCCTCTGATATCATTCCCAATCCTGCGAAAATTCAAGGTTACAACATTTTCCTTCCGGTTAACGACAAGATCCTGCGGCGGAATTAAATTGGCCCTCTTCCCTTCCAGAATAACCGGCACACGGGCACTTGGCAAACTCTCACCTACCCCGTTATTAATTGAAATATAGTAGTAATAGGTAATTGCCGGGCATATATCACGGCTGTCAAAATATTCTTTCTTCTTCGGATTCAAGGCAATGATCAGCTGATATGGCCCATCGTATGATGCCGACCGATAAACATCGATGGTGTTCACATTCATGCTGTAATTAAAATCCCATTTTAGGAGATTTCCCCCTTTTTCGGGAATTGGGATTGCCTGAAGTTTCGTTACCAGACCCAAATCGGCAGGTTTTGCAACAAAATAAACATTCAAGGTATCGGTCGCTTTTCCAAGATTGCCCAAAGCATCATAGGGTTGAGCCACGTAGCTGTATGTTAGCCCTTTCGACACATTATCGTCGGTAAGCACGGCCACCATTTCGCCTTTCTGGCGGGTGTACATCAATTCAACAGGAACTTCGGTAAATGCTTTCTTCAAATAGGGGCTCCGGTAAAGTTTAATTCCTGAAATAGCTGAATGATCGGCAATCGAGTAACTTATGCTGATAGAATTTTCATTCAGCTTATACCTGACCGGGATAATTTTAGAAACCGATTGTGTTGACGGAAAGATTATTTTCACTTCGTTTATTACGATCTCCTGTCCGTTTTTAGAAACCTTTTTAATCCGGTACGTGTAGACTCCCGGTTCATGAATGCCCTCATCAAACCAACCTGTTTGTGCAACATGTTGATAACGGGGATCGGAACCATAAGCATAGAGCGAATCGATCACATCCGATTTTTGGATTCTACCCCAAACAAACGAAATGGTAGCTTTACTAATCGGGGTAATTGCGGCGATGGAAACCGGTAACTGCATAATCGTAGCCATACATTCTGTTTCACTTTGTGGTGCTCTCAATTCGGCAACCGGTTTCCATCCTTCGTTTACTTTGCGTTCGATCAGGTAGGTGAATTTCTTGGGTATTTCATTTCCACAAAAAACATAATTACCTGTTGGGTAAGCTGTGCTCACCGGCTGGCTTTTGACTGGCAGAACAAACCAAATAATCAGAAATAAAACCTGAAATGTCCTTTTTATCGTGTGTTTCATAATTAACTTTTTTAAGTTTTTATTGGTTTTCTTCCGGTACTGTTTCACAATCGGGGTTATTTCCCCCGCTGCTAAGTGAAAAACTAACCCCATTATTGGTATCACCTTTTATAGAACAGTCGACACTGATTGATTCAGAGATGCTGCCAACCACCAAACTTTGTTCGATTTTTGCTTCGAAACCAAGACCAAAGCTTGTATAAAAGTGACTATTTTCTTTTGGCTGCCCGAACTGAAACCCGATCTTTCCATCGCCGGTAACACCTGCGCGAATGCTGGTTCCCGTAATTGCCGATAACCCGGCACCAACATCGATATGTACATAACCATCGGCACCAACACCCCAATTATCTCCATCCAGATAATTTACGTAGAAATCGCCTCCAAGCAAGGCCAAAGCCCGTACGTAACCGCTAGCCAAAATAAAGTCCTTGGTGATGCTTTTATTTAATATTTCGCGGTCGAAAGCAAAATAGAAACCCGAAAGAGTCGATGTATTGGTTTTATAACAATTGTTTACAACCAATGGATTAATGCAGGAATTAGCCAGTCCCCACAATTCAGGGGTTATTGGGTGGTAACCGGCCATCATTCCCAAGTTATAAATGCCGGCCAAAATACCTGCCGGAAGAAAAGCTCTCATTCCTCCGGCGATATAAAATCCCTCTTTACCAAAGCAAGTTCCGATAACACCCTTATAAACAATTACCGACCCAAGCGTAATACCCGAAGGTACATCGACCTGCAATGATCCTCTGAGTTCCTGTTTATTAAAATCGTAACAGGTATTAAACGAACCAAAAGGGGTGCTGGTACCAATATTCATCTGATCGGAGTTGGCGCTAACATCGCCCAGCACTTCGAATTTCACTTTACTGTCAGCAACGTTATCCTTCTTCGTTTCGTTGGCTTTCATAGTACCCGAGTAGGTTAAGGTACTCCAGTCATTGTTTTCCACTTTCATACCCCCACTTTCTATTTCGAGCCTATAGCCTTTGCCTAACGAAAGCGGCTGGGTTAAACCTTCGGGTTCTTCGGCAGAGAGTTGGGTGACCCAACCACTTTTGAGCTCCACTTCGTATCTTGGTGATGCAAAGAGAGCTCCCCGGGCAATGAATGTTGCCGGAAGCGGATTAAAAGTCCAGTCGGGTTGTTCGAGTACACGGCCCTCAATCGTGAGCAAATTGGAGTTGATTGTTATTTTTTGTAGATTGGATTGAAAATGAACAAATCCCTTTGCTTCAAAGTCTGTTTTAACATTTTCAAATTTCGGATCAACATCTTTGTCTGTCCAGTCAACGGTCAGGTTTATTGCGCCCATTCGCGGTGCTTTGGTATTCAGTAAACCCGTTACACCAATATAGTCCGGCCCGTTGAAAATTGATAATGGTTCGAATTCTGCTACCTTATTACCATGTAACAATGGTTTCTGGTCTTTTTGCATTAATTGGACAATCATCTCATTGTTACTCAATATCTCAACATAATTGAGGTCAATGTTATATCCCTTCAATCCTTTCAGTTCGGGAAGTGAAGCAACTTTGGTGTTGCTCGAACCCAAAAGGGAAAAATTCCAGTGTGGTGCCATGTCGGATCCCACTTTGTATTCGTAATTCAGACGAGCATTTGCACCTTCTGCAATTTCAAGCTGAAATTTTCCTCCTCCCATGGTCAATGTATCCAGATTAAATTTATCCATAAAGAACATGTCGTGTCGTAAAACAAACTTACCGACAGGGATATCAAGGATTTTGGTCCTTATTACTGCTTTGGTGCTCAGGATGCCACCTTCGCTGGTACTAAAAGTCCAGTTTCGTGCTTCGAGATCCCAATCTTCAAGCTTTACAACAATTGGTTTGGCCGACGATGCCGGATAAACCTTGTTTTCATCCAAAATCAGATCGGGAATGGTAAGGCTGAAGTATTCAGGCTGGGCATTAGAGATATGGCAGCTAATCTGGGTGTTTAAATGAATTTTTCCACTCTGATCGATGAAGCTTTTATGAGGAATAGCAGTTGCATCAAAATTAATCACTTTAAAATTTAAGGGTCCGGCATCCTTATTGCACAAATAATAAACCGGTGCAGGTTGTTGCCGGTAAAGAGACATTTTACCCACAATCTCCTTCCGATAATTATCGGCTTCCTGAAACTGCTTTTGTAATGATTCCGTTTCGGAGAAAGCGCTGGTAGCCACACTTATCCGGTTATTAACCGTTGAATCGGTAATGGGCAAAGCCAGGAAAAACTCACTTCCTTCGAAATTGAGGTAACTGCTTGGATAATTGAATGAATTATCTACAATTTGCATTTTCCCACATATTTTTCCAAAGTTCCCTTCTCTGGTGATCTGAAGTGAGGTACTATTAAAAGGTTGTTGCTGAATATAAAAATTCTGTTGCCGTGCGCTTGAAGTAAGTTTCACATTGTATTTGTTGATATACGACAGCTTAAGACTGGTAACCCCTGGGATTTTTACCGCATCGTCGTGAACGATTCCTTTGGCCGGCTCATTGTCATTTTTTACCAGGTCAAAAAGCACCTCTTCGACCCGCAACACCTTGTTGTCGTCCTTCAGGGCAAAATCACTTATGGATTCGGTCCAGTGTACCAGCCCTGTTACTTTTATCTGAGTGGAATCTACCGGGGTAATTTTCTCAACAGTAAGCGGGAAACCAAATAGTTTATTGACGATTGCATTTCCAAACGATTTCAGGTTCAGATCTGTTTGGGCATGGCCATTTACGATCGATGCTTGCTGTTTGTCGCCCGAAACGGTAAAGGTGGTATCGAGAGTCGCAATGATATTGATCTTTTGGTTGTTAACTGGAACACCCTGAAGCTTATATTTACCCTGAGCATCGGTTCGAGCCTCAACCAAATTTGCATCATCGGTTATTGAGCCGGTAGGTTTAAGTGCAGCATTGGTATAACTGCCCGGTTCGACCATAAGATTTGAATTGACAACCGTTGAATTAGCAGATTCCGATGAAGAGTGGCCCTGTAGTTGCAAACCGCTCTGTGGCTGCGAACTACTTTGTGGCTTAAAGGTGAATCTGGTGTTCACACCCTGGGTACTGGTGTTATTCACCTCGATGTAAACCCGGGCATTTTTAACCGGTTTACCATCCAGTTTTACCGTTCCTGTTATTTCACTCCCCTTCTCGAGTACGATATTAACTTGCTGATAATCTCGCGACTCACTGTTTTTCACATTGACTGTTTTCGGTATAAACCCTGCTCCCTGAGGGCTTCTCACAATAAATGTATAGTTGTTGACTGAGATATTTTCGAAGAGAAATTTCGCTGTTCCATTCGCTGTTGTATTCACGATATCAGGGCCTAACTGAACAGAAGCCCCGCTCACCGGGGTTGCCGGCCCAACAAAACCGGGTGGCATTTTCTGGGTGATGTTGAATTGCAGCCGGTGTTTCCTTCGGTATAATTTGACGGTATTCAAATCGATAATTTGTTTCTTTTCATCGCTGACAGTCAAAACATAAGTGGTATCGAACCAGGCAACATCCTTTGGAATAATTTTCACGATAACTCCGGCTTTGGGAGCAATAGGCATTTCAAAGTTCCCATATTGATCTTTTGTCTCGTCAATTAATCCGGAGTCGGCCTGGACATAAGCGTCAACACCATCGGGTGAAATGATGCTGACAGTTTGAGCACCGTGAATCCCGACAGAACCCACTGGTTTTACAGCATCGGCATCAACAACACGCCCTTTTATTACGGCGGTAGGAAACATGGAAATCACAGGCGTTGTCTGGAATCCATGCAAAACAAACGGCGCTTTTTGAGAAGGTGCCGGAGTTTTAAACCCGTCGGATCTTGCTGAAAAGTAGATACCTATTGAATCACTTTCCCCTATATTGAAATTGGAAAGGGGCGCTTGATCAGCAAGTAATTCTACATAGCCGTAATTATCAACTGGTGCCGTATTCAAATCGGACAACCAAAAAGGAATGTTGGTACTTTTTGATAAAATAACCCTCGTGTTTCGCGACGAAGTTAAAACCTGATGTGAACTATTATCCCGAACCACAACCAAGGCCCGGCTGATTAACGGAGAGAGGACAATCGTTTGATCGACCACAGGAATAGTTGGATTAACCCAATCCAGCATGGTGTCCTTGACTTCGTGGATATCAGCAGGTTCCGCATTATAAGCTTTTGATCCAGTATTAACATAACTTGATACCTGAATAAAATATCGGCTATATTCCGACTGCAATAATCCATACAATGGTTCGATGGTCGTACCCTGCTCATTCACCGCCTGACTGGGCCATACTTGTTCATATTTTTTAGTGTTGCCATCGGGATTGTTATACAGCGGGCTGTTAAGCTCCTTGTAGGTATATTCTCCATCGCCTTCTCCCAACGGTAAATTCGCTGGTTTTTCATCAATATCCCTGAAAACAGTCACCTGCATTTGAGAAACTGGAACCTGTTCTTTTTTAAGGTTTTCCTCGACAGTCTTCACTCGCAGCTTAAACTCTTTCACATAGTGTGAAATTAGTTGGGGCGAAGAAGTTTTTTCAAAAGGCTGAATTTCAATCACGTCCTTCGAGGGATAGTAAAATGGGGCATTATCACCATCAATAACAATCCTGAACGTACGCCGGAACTCTGAGAAACTTTGTGTTGAGTAACTGTTATCACCTGATGGGACTTCGGGTGTGCCTGGATTAGGGCCATGTACATTCTCAGTATAAAAATCATCTGAAGGATTGATTATCCACGTAGAAGCTTTATTCGCTGACTTATTACCTACACCCGCCTTAAGTGAACCCAATTCATAGGTTTGTGTAGCAGCATTGAAACCCACAGAAAAAGAGCCACCATTAATCAAGCCCTGAGATCCAAGGCTTTGTTTAGTCCCCAAAGAGTTTTGGTCTCCTCCAAAATTGTTGTATGAATAATCGACAGGATTGATCACATCACCCCCACTCAACTTTTCTTCCAACTCATCTTTAAGAGATTGCCCGTTGACAGGAGGTTTTTTGTTTCCTTCACTATGACTCAACACCCCTGCACCCAAGTCACCTTTCTTATTAAAATTGATAACATCGAGCGAGAAATTTCCATCTTTATCGGTCAAGCCTTCAGCCATTGTGGCATATTGATCAACCAGTGGAATCACTTCATTGGTTTCATTCACCTGGTAAACATCAGATTCCCAGTGTCCACCTATCATCTCCGCCTGCATGTTGCTGCTGTTGCTTACCTTCCCAATGGTTTTTCCGTTGCCATCAACATAATCGACAATTACCCTAAAGTGTGTATTGGCCAATGGCCTTTTAACCTTTTTAGTGTCTGACACCCATTCATAGAGAAGGCGGCCATCGACATGTGAAGTGGGCGGCTTACACGACAAAATGGTATAGCTGGCGTTAACCGTCCGGTAGTAGGCGTCTTCACTGTTTATGTCCTCTGGAAGCCCTAATGAATAGGTTATTGGGGTAGCAACAAATTTACCGGAATCGACAAAATTTGTCAACGAACTGTTTCCTTCCAGATTTACAATAGCTGTAGTTAGCAAGCTGTTCATATCGGGTGTTAAAACCGCAAAATCAGATGCAGAAAAATTCGCTCTTTTTACGGTTTTCAAACTAGTGGAAGAATTCGAAATGCTTGCCCCCAATAAGGAAGAGAGGTTGGCAATGGCTAATATTCGGTATTCTTCATTCGTTGGGTTATTGGTTGCCAGAAGTTTATTGAAAGTGACATACGTGCTGTCTTTTTCACGCTGGGCTGTTCCTAACGCAACCACCGTAATATCAGAGAGAACGCTTTTAACCGGAGGATTCGATTGTGTGAGATCCCCCTCATAAACCGGAATATTATCCGGTTTACTTATCCGGTACAGAACTACCGGGATTCCTTCAGCAACCGTATCTTTACCCACTTCGTACGTGTAACTTTGCTTCTGGTCGTCGGTTTGGTTTGAAGAACCCTGAAGGCTGACCGATGTCCCTTCATCCATTGAAACAGTTACCCCTTTTTCGTTCTTGACAACTTTGTATGAAGTAAATTCCTTTTTGACATTCAACTTTAACGAATAGGCATACGTTTTCGCTGTCAGTGTTCCAAAATTAGCCGCCTTATCCTCTGATGCAGCCTTTAAGAACAACAGTTTGAAGTCTTTGTCAACATAATAGCCGTTGGCAAGCCGAATGCGAAAAGCGACCGAATCGGTTTCAAAATATGGCAGAGGTACTTCAATAATTGTATCCAACTGACCAAAAGAACTTGTAGTTGCCACCACAGACGCAATTTTCACATAATCTTCACCATTAATTATTTCCGTAAGTTTGTTCCGGTATTTTGAATTGCTTTTCAAAAGCTTATTCGAAACGTTTTGTGAACTCTTTATTTTAAAAGCATCAATAATCACCTCCGAATTGCTAACTGGGAAAATGTCGGGGTAATTCTTAAAACCATAGTTGATTACAGCCTGAATAGGCACTTTAACCACAGGAGCCTCATCGTTAATAATCTGGAAAACAAATTCGGGGCTCTCGACATACTTTACAAGTTGATTGGAATGATTAAATACACTAA
>Ga0116170_10001653_pt1 | contig 22307 bp, 14 predicted proteins | sample AD_JPNHW1_MetaG_FD_89797 | JGI IMG/M metagenome (GOLD analysis project Ga0116170, IMG submission 89797) | Active sludge microbial communities of municipal wastewater-treating anaerobic digesters from Japan - AD_JPNHW1_MetaG | ecosystem: Engineered > Bioreactor > Anaerobic > Digestate | place... | reverse complement strand
GTCTTATCCCGAAAATTCCATTCCGTTCAATGGAGCCAATAATCTGTACCAGGAGATTTTGTCGAATTATTCGGGTATTCGTTTGTCCAAGAATGTATCCAAAACCATGGCTCCGTTAACAGCACGTGGCTTCGAAGACGGGGTTTACTGGCAAAAAGTTGATCAGGCCCGAAAATTGGATGCTTCAGAATATACCATTAATGAAGAGCTTGGGTTCATCTCATTGAACTCTGCCTTAAACAATGCTGAAGTGCTGGCTGTTTCTTTCAACTTTACCGTTGGCGATTCAACTTATCAGGTTGGTGAGTTCTCTTCAGATGTAACCGATTCCAAGCAAACGTTGGTGCTGAAAATGCTGAAAGGGTACAACATGTCGCCAAACCTTCCGACCTGGGACCTGATGATGAAGAATGTGTACAACCTGGGGGCTTACGATCTTTCTTCGGACGATTTCGATTTTAATGTGGTTTATAAAAACGATTCAACCGGAACTTACGTAAGTACCATTCCAGCCGATGGGTTGAACGATATGACATTGCTCCGGGCTATGAACCTCGACAACCTGAATTCCCAGCTCGATTATGCGAAGAACGGAGACGGAATGTTTGATTTTATCGAAGGGGTTACGGTGATCAGTAAGTCGGGGAAAATTATCTTCCCGGTATTGGAACCATTTGGTGCGAACATTGCGAACCGCCTCAAAAATGCCAGTGATAAGGAGACGTATGCCTTTACCTCGCTGTACGATACCACGAAGACGTATGCCGAAAATGACGATTTAAAGCACAATAAGTTTTATTTAATGGGAAGCTACAAAGGCTCCTCCAGTTCAGAAATTTCGCTGAATACCTATAACCTGGCCGAAGGTTCGGTGACCGTTTATGCCGGAACGACCAAGCTTACCGAGAATGTTGACTATACGGTCGATTACGCCATGGGAAAGGTGAAGATTATCAATCAGGCCTATATCGATGCCGGAACGCCAATAAAAGTTTCGACCGAGAGCCAGGATGTGGTTTCGATGAAGCGAAAAACGATGGTGGGTATGTATGGCAGTTATGCCCTTTCCGATAAATTAAACATTGGGGGTACCCTTTTGTATATGAATGAAAGGCCAATTACCAACAAGGTCGATTATGGCGAAGAGCCCATCTCCAATCTGATGCTTGGTCTTGATTTTCAGTATCAGAACAAGTTGCCGTTCCTAACCGATGTTCTTAATCTTCTCCCGTTTTATGAATCAAAGACCGAGTCGAGCATTTCGGTCGAAGGGGAAGTGGCAAAGTTGATTACCGGAAATTCGAAGTCGACAGGGAACAATGTGTACATCGACGACTTCGAAGACGTTGAAACATCAACTTCCATGTTGTCGGCTTATGGCTGGCAGCTGGCTTCCACTCCGCAGGGGCAGCCAAAATTATTCAGTGAGTCCAATAACCCATCCGATGAATTGGCGATCGGGTATAACCGGGCCAATTTGGCATGGTACACCATCGACCGGATCTTTACCGAACCAGGCTCCAGTACGCCAGATTACATTAAGCGAGATCTTAATATGCGTTCGAACCATTATATGCGCGAAGTGCTGATTCAGGAAATTTTCCCGGGGAAGGAGATTGCCACGGGACAGTCGTCCTATCAAACCGTATTGAACCTGGCATTTTTCCCCAATGAAAGAGGACCTTATAATTTCGATTCGAGACCGTCCTCATATTCAAGTGGTATTGATGAAAGTGGAAAATTGAAAGATCCGAAAACTCGTTGGGGTGGTATTATGCGCGATATTCAAACCCCGAATTTCGAAACGGCCAATGTCGAGTATATTGAATTCTGGATGATGGATCCGTTTATTTACAACAAAGGAAATACAGGTGATCTTTATTTTAATCTGGGTAATGTTTCCGAAGATATACTGAAGGATTCGCGGAAGTCGTTTGAAAACGGATTGCCTACCACCGGAACGGTGACGGATGTAGATACCACGGTTTGGGGGCGTGTTTCCACCGATCAAATGCTGAAACGTGCATTTACCAGTTCCACTGCGGCCGAGCGCAGTTTACAGGATGTGGGACTCGATGGGTTGAACGATGATGCGGAACAGTCATTCTACAGCAACTATTTAAACAATGTAAAGGGTATTGTGAGTGAAAAGGCCTTCGAAAGTATTTCCAAAGACCCCTCGGGTGACGACTTTCATTATTTCAGAGGGACCGATTATGATGCTGCGAAGCTGAATATTATCGACCGCTATAAAGAATACAATGGGATGGAGGGAAACTCTCCGGTCAACGAGTCGAACTCGGAGAACTCAAGTACCATGGATCCTGATATTGAAGACCTGAACGGCGACAACACCATGAACGAACTGGAGTCGTATTATCAGTATCGGGTAAGCATTAATAAAAACGACTTTGAAGTTGGGAAGAACCATATTGTGGACAAAGTGACCCGTAAAGTTAAACTGGTAAACGGAGAAGAGCAGTATGTCGATTGGTACCAGTTTAAAGTGCCCATTCGTAATTATGATGATAAAATTGGTACAATTTCTGATTTTAAATCGATCCGGTTCATGAGAATGTTCCTGAGGAACTTCCCCGATTCGGTTATCCTTCGTTTCGGGACGCTGTCGTTTGTCCGGTCGGAATGGCGACAGGAAAATAGCACAATTGCTGAATCCAACACCACCGTTACCACATCAAATTCTGATTTGGAAATGTCTTCAATCAATATTGAAGAGAATCAGGGGCGTGAGCCAATCAACTACGTTTTGCCTCCGGGTATCGAACGCGAAACCGACCCAACCAGCACCTCGTTGACCCTGATGAACGAGCAGTCGATGCTGCTGAAAGTAAAAGATCTTGAACCAGGCATTACTAGGGCCGTGTATAAAAGTATTGGCTTCGATATGAGACAATACAAAAAACTGAAGATGGAAGTTCATGCTGAAGCAATCGAAGGATACCCGCTTCAGGACTATGAACTGTCGCTGATCTTCCGGCTCGGAAGCGATTTGGATAACTATTACGAATACGAGGTCCCGTTGAAACTGACCCCTGTCCCGGCTACTACGTATGATAACGACAGCAAGACCGACCGTTATATCGTTTGGCCTGATGAAAACCGACTCAATCTCGATCTCTCTATTTTCCCTAATATTAAGGAAAACCGGGATGCCCTAATTCGCAAAGTAGGGTCTAATGTTACCCAAAGTAGTGTTTATGAGGAGACCCATGAGGATTATGAGGGAGGAAAGAACACCATTCGGGTGAAAGGAAATCCGACATTGGGCGAAGTTGAAGTCATTCATGTTGGGATCAAGAATCCCAAATCCAAAAATTCGGTACCAAAATCCATCGAAATTTGGGTGAACGAATTGCGGCTAACCGGTGTGGAAGATAGAGGGGGCTGGGCATCCAGTGGCCGGATGTCGTTACGTTTGGCCGATTTGGGAAATGTCACTCTTTCAGGGCAAACAGAGTCGGTAGGCTGGGGAAGTATTAATGAAACGGCTTCCGAACGGAGCCTCGAAAATACCTATCAGTACGATTTGGCTGCGAATGTCGAATTGGGCAAACTATTGCCGAAAGAAGTGGGGCTGCATCTTCCTGTTTATTTCAATGTGGCCAAAACATTGTCGAATCCCGAATACAATCCGTTGAGTTCCGATGTGAAGTTGTCCGATGCTCTTGCAGCGCTCGACAGCCCGGAAGAAAAAGACTACCTGAAGAGTATTTCACAGGATGTGACATCACGGAAAAGTTTTACCCTGAACAATGTATCAATTGAGCCAATCAGGAAAAAGGCCGATCGGAAGGCTCTGCCAACCGATATTGAAAATTTTTCGGTTTCCTATTCAAACAGTACCCAGGAAGCCCACAATGTGGATATCGAAGAGCAGATCAATAAGGTACAAAAAGGCTCTTTCGATTATAATTATGCGATTAATTCGAAGCCAGTTGAACCGCTAAAGAGTTTGAAATTTCTCGACAAGGCCGGGCTAAAATTTATCAGGGATTTCAATTTTTCGTATCTGCCCGAGTTGATATCGTTCCGTACCGATTTTGAAAAAGATTATTACCAGCGAAAGGCGCGGAATAATACCGGAACAACCGTTGAGCTTCCCCGTACCATTCAGAAGGATTTCCTTTGGAACCGTAACTTTGACCTGCGTTATAACATCACCAGAAACCTGAAGTTTGATTTTACCAATAAAAATGTAAACCGCATTGATCAAATGGATGGATTGGAAGACCGCAACATTGATCCAAACTTGTACAATTCGATTCGGGACAGTCTATGGCAAAGCATAAAAAGCTTTGGGCGACCTGTTAACTATGAGCATTCGGTTGATATTCAATATATAGTTCCGATTAATCGGTTGCCTTTGCTCGATTTTACCACGGCTCGTATCGCTTATCGGGGTACGTACGAGTGGGTGGCCGGTTCCCAATTGGCTAACGAGGAGATCGATCTGGGGAACACCATTCGGAACGGTTCGAGTATCAATGCCTCGGCCAATGCAACCCTGACGACCCTATACAATAAAGTGCCTTTCTTCAAAAAAGTAAACGAAAAATACCAAAGCTCTTCCCGTCGTTATGGGAGCAAAAGCAAAGCAACCCCGTCGAAAAATGCCTCCAAAGATACCCCTGAAAAAGCAGGGAAGACCAAGGAGGTGAAGTATAAAGAAAAAGGGGTTTCGTTTAAGACCGATATTCCCAAATCGATTTTCCACAAGCTGGGGACCGAGAAAGTACGGGTGGTGGTATTATCAGCTGCTGGCGATACCATTAAAGGAGAGGCAACGGTTGTAAATGAAAACCGGGTTAACTTTAAATCAAAGTCCAATGTGAAGGATGCTGAGGTCACCATAATTGGCGTCATTGACAACAGTGAGCCGCTGTCAAAGAAAATACTCTATCGGACCACCCGCGTGTTGCTGGGGGTACAGTCGCTGAGGGCTTCTTATACTGAATCTGGAGGAACTGAATTGCCTGGTTTCCTGGGAGAACCACAAGTGCTCCATTTTGGGAGCCAGAATTTCACCGATCTGACCAGTGCCAAAAGTTCACTCGCACCCGGATTGCCGTTCCTATTTGGATGGCAAAACGATGATTTTGCTTCCATCGCTGCAGAGAATGGCTGGATTACAAAAGATACCACGGTTTCGAAACAATTCCTGAATCAGAAAACGATGACGTGGAGCCTGGGCGCAACGATCGAGCCAATCCCGAACCTCAAAATTGAAGTAACTGGAACCCGGCGCGAGTCTTCCAATAAGAGCGGATATATCCAGTACAATACATCATTAGGCGCCTTTGAACAATATAGCAAGAAGGAAACTGGTAATTTCGATATGACGATATTTACCCTGCGAACGGCCTTTCGCGAAGGGTTATCGCGAGATTCCCTGAACTCTTCGGGACTCTTTAATCAGTTCAAAGAAAACCGGCAAATCATTGTCGACCGGTTGAATGCCCAGAGAGGGTATGTTAACGGGCAGGGGTATTCCAAGAGCCCATATAGTGGTGATACCGTAAGCTATGTCTCGCCCAAGTCTTCGGATGTAATCATTCCTGCATTGCTTGCAACCTATACCGGCATTAAACCGTCGAAGATCCCGCTTTCGGCTCGCCCGGGTATTGCATGGATCCGACCGAACTGGAGAATTAACTATAACGGGAACCCGCAGAGTATCGATTGGATGAAGGATCTGTTCACTTCGCTGAACTTTACCCATAGTTACCGTTCGACCTATAGTATCGGAAGCTATGAAACAAACCTAGCCTATCGAACCGATGATAGCGGGTTCAGCTGGGTGAAGACCACGTTGAGCGATGAATCTTACTTCGTGCCCCAATTGGATATAACTTCGGTCAATATTCAGGAAGACCTGAACCCTCTGATTAACATCGACGCATCATTCGTAAACGATTTGAGCGCAAGCTTTGAAATTAACCGTACCCGAAACCTTAACTTCAGCTTTACGAACATGCAGCTGAGCGAGATGATCAAAAATGAGTTTTCGGTTGGGTTGGGGTATCGTTTCACCGGGATGGATATGATTATTAAAACGAAGAAAAAATCGGAAACCGTTTCGAACGATGTGAATCTGAGGCTCGATTTGACAAGCAGTGATTACAAAACAATCTTCCGGAAGATTGACAGCGATAAGGGGTTGTTACAAAGCGGAACCAGAATATTCTCAATCGATTTTCAGGCCGACTATATGATCAGCGACAAGTTGACGATCAAGCTTTATTACAACTATAAACTGCAGGATCCTCATTCGCCTTCCGGTTCAGAAGGATATATGCAAAAGGATACCAAGTTCGGGCTTTCGTTCAACTATTCGATCATGTAAATTTACTTCTGAAAGATCAAATGATACTGGATGCTGGATGTTCGGTTTCTGCTGTCAAACATCCAGAATCCAGCATCCATTAGATGAATTCAATAAGTTTTCCCTTTTTGTCAGCCATTGGGCCTTTCCGTTCATCCCAGCGAACCGTAGCACATTCAAATTGGGAGTCGTGTTCAAAATAGAGGATGTATTCGTTCTCAAAGGCTTCCCGGAGAAATGTTTTTTTCTCGTCCATCGAGGTAACCGGATAGAGGTCGTAGGCCGAAATCCACTTTAGCGGAATATTGGCAACAAGAGGAGTGAGGTCGGTGACGTAGGCAATTTTCTTTCCCTTATAGTTGATTACCGGGACGATCATTCCCGGGGTATGCCCGTTGAAAATGCGCATTTCGAAACCCGGGAACAGCTCGCACTCTTCGTCGATCAGATTGAGCTTGCCACTTTTTTCAACCGGAAGCAGGTCTTCTTTAAAATAGGCATCGTCTTCCCGCGGGTTGGGTGCAAGGGCATTTCCCCATTGGGAGCGAGCCACGTGGTATGTGGCGTTGGGAAAAGTAAGCACGAGGTTCTTATTTTCGTCGAAACGGGTCCCTCCGCCACAATGATCCCAATGGAGGTGGGTATGCACCACATCGGTAATCTCTTCGGGTGTGAAGCCTGCTTTCTGTATGGAGTCAATCAGTCGGTGAGGATCTTCGATCCCATTATTTTCAATGAATTTCCAGCTTAATTTATCGCCGGCACCGGTTTCGATCAACACGTTGCGGTTGCCTTCAACCACCAGCAGGCATCGCATATCCAGTTTGATAAGGTTTCGGCTGTCGGCTTTGATCTGCCGCTCCCAAAGCAGCTTGGGCACTCCGCCAAATATACCGCCGCCATCGCAGAGGAAAGTTCCTGCATCGATTGTAAAAAGTTCCATTGTTTCAAATTTTTGGAAAGATAACAAAAAGTGTGTTTTGGGAGAGTTGTTTTAATGTGTTGATGATAATTTTCAATTATCAGGGTTTTCTTGTTGTTTTTAGCGACATCGGTTAGCCTCTTTTTTGCTGATTCTTTGGTCAAGATGAAAAATTTAAGTCTTCTTTTTAGGAACTAAGTACGGAATATTTTAACTGAAATCAATTGGAAGGTTTGATGAATAACCAATTGTGGAAAATTTGTTTCCTTGCAAATTAATCCGCCCATTTCACTATTTTTATCAGCTTAAAACCAACCAATATGCACATTCATTTTATCGCCATTGGCGGTAGTGCAATGCACAACCTGGCCATCGCCTTACAGAAGAAAGGTTATGTGGTTACTGGTTCTGATGACGAAATCTTTGAACCATCGCGCTCTCGTCTGGCACAATATGGTTTGTTACCCAAAAGAATGGGGTGGCAACCCGAATTGATTTCGTCCAAACCCGATGTGATTATTTTGGGAATGCACGCCCGTTCCGATAATCCGGAACTAATCAGGGCACAGAACTTGGGGCTGAAAATTTATTCGTATCCTGAATATCTCTACGAGCAGACCAAGGATAAAATTCGGGTAGTGGTTGGTGGTAGTCATGGGAAAACGACCACCACATCAATGATTATGCACGTGTTGAGGTATTTCGATGTTGAATTCGATTACATGGTCGGTGCGAATCTTGAAGGCTTTGACACCATGGTCAGCCTGAAGAAAAGCGCTAAAATTGCCATTTTTGAAGGGGATGAATACCTTTCGTCCCCCATCGATCTGCGACCTAAATTCCATCTTTATAAACCTCATATCGCTTTATTGACCGGCATTGCCTGGGACCATATCAATGTTTTTCCTACGTTTGAAAAGTATGTGGCCCAGTTCCGGATCTTTGCCAATTCAATCGAATACAAAGGCTCTTTAATTTATTTTGAAGGAGATGAAATTCTGAATCATATTGCCCGTAATCTTCGACCGGATATTCGCTTATTCCCATACCATACCCCGGCATCCGAAATCGTGAGAAATCAGACAAGCTTGATTGTTGGTGAAAAAAAAGTTCATTTGGAGGTGTTTGGAGAACACAACCTTCAAAATATTGCCGGGGCCAAACAGGTTTGCAATCAGTTAGGGATCACTTATGACCAGTTTTATGAGGCAATTTCTTCATTTAAAGGTTCGAGCCGGCGGCTGGAAGTGATTGCCAAAAACCGTCAGACCACTGTTTTTTTCGATTTTGCCCATTCTCCATCCAAATTGCGTGCTACCACAAAAGCCGTAAAAGAACAATTTTTGAACCGGGAGCTGGTGGCGGTGATGGAGCTTCACACATTCAGTAGTTTAAAGAAAGATTTTCTTCCACAATATAAAGGCACAATGGACGCAGCTGATCAGGCGTTTGTCTTTTATGACCCGCAAACGATCGCACATAAGCAGTTGGAAAAAATCTCTGAGTTGGATGTTGAAGAAGCTTTTGGTGGATATCGAATGGAGGTTTACACCAATTCGGATTTGTTGTTTCAATCCCTTTCGAAGATTGACTGGAAAGGGAAAAATCTGCTGATCATGAGTTCCGGAAACTTCTCCGGGAAGGATATCAAGAAATTTGCCAATTCAATCATTAAATAACCGACCTTGTTATGTCACATTCCTTTTCAAAATTCTCTGGTGGATTGTTTCTGATCCTGTTTTTTTTCAGTTTGACGGGTTTTAAAGATCCCGGTTCGATTCATAAAAATGCGATTGTTATCGATACCCATACCGATACACCCATGTTACTGGTTGAACAGGGGATTAATCTTCGGGAGAAGCATGTGGCTCCAGCTTCGCGGGTCGATTATCCACGATTGAAAGAAGGCGGGGTTGATGCCATCTTTTTTGGCCTTTTTACTTCTCAAAAACCCCGAATGCCCGAAAATACTCAGGAAGCTTACAATACAGCGAGTCAAATGCTCGATTCAATTGCTGTATCTGTGGGAAAAAACCGCGATTTGGTGTCGTTGGCCTATGCCTCTGATGATGCCAAAAGAATTTCGGGAGAAGGAAAGACGGCCATTTATCTTGGCATGGAAAATGGATTCCCAATTGGCACTGATATTTCAAGGGTTAAAATGTTTTACGATCGGGGGGTGCGGTATATAACGCTGTGCCATTCGTCAAATAACGATATTTGCGATTCATCGACCGATCCCAAAGGTTCGGAGTACAACGGTCTTAGCGATTTTGGCAAAGAAGTTGTTGCCGAGATGAACCGTCTGGGAATGTTGGTTGATGTGTCCCATATTTCCGATTCAGCTTTTTACGATGTGTTGCGTTTGTGCAAAGCACCGGTTTTTGCTTCCCATTCCAGCGTTCGGTCCATTTGTAATCACCCCCGGAATATGAGTGACGATATGATCCGAAAACTGGCCGAAAAGGGTGGGGTTATCCAGATTTGTATTCTGGACGATTATATCCGTGAAGCCGATACCACCTCGATGAATTATATCAAAAAAGAGGAGTTGCGGATAAAATATCACGACTGGGATTTTGCCAATGATAGCGAGCGAAAGCTGGCCTGGGCTACCTGGGATGAAATCGATAGCCTTTATCCGGTTCAGCAGCCGTGCATCGCACAGGCTGTAAACCACATCGATTATGTGGTGAAGCTGGTTGGTATTGATCATGTTGGAATTGGCAGTGATTTCGATGGAGGAGGCGGTTTGTCCGATTGCGATGATGTTGCTTGCTTCCCAAAAATTACGGAAGAGTTGGTGAAACGTGGTTATAGCGAGGAAGATATTGATAAAATATGGGGCGGTAATTTCCTTCGGGTTTTTAAGGAAGTTGAAGATTGTACCAGGCGGGTGAAGTAATAACTTTTCAGCCACAATAGCCGGCTGCCCGGCTGAATATCATCCCGGGTTTCCATGCAGGCTCCTTGCCGAGTATCATTCGTGGTATTTTATACCCTTCGGTAAAACCATTTTGGAGAAAATATTCGATGGCTATTTCGTTCTGGTCTGGTATAGCAATGCATTTTTTATTCTTTTTGAGCCTGAAATTGAGCAGTTCAATTCCAGAATCGCGATTGCTGGCAACGACATATCCATTACCAAAATTAGGCATGTAGAAACCTGTAACTTCAATATTTTCATATACAAAGCAATCTTCCAGGTAATACCGGATCAGTTCCGTTCGTTTTTCTCCGGTCGCTTCCGTGTCGAGATCCATAATTCTATTCAAATCTTTTTTTGAAGCCGGCCTGATTTTCGAGCGCTCGTATATTGGCTTGATCAATTCTGGCGGATTGAAAAACCGGTAGTGCGATGAGATACGAAATCCCAATTTTTCATAGATCGGCATTCCAAGTTCGGTTGCTGTCAGGATCAGATTTTTTGCCCCCAATTCTTTGGCTTTCTCAACCATTTGAGTCGTAATGGCTGTTCCAATTCCCTGATTCCGAAATTTTTTGTCGACTAAAATCCAGCCTAGCCAGGCATTTTCTTCAAAAAGGAAAAACATGCCAAAACCAGCCAGTTTATTCGCTACCATTGCCTGATACGGAAAAAACCAAGGTTGCCATTCGTTGTGCAAAAAAAGTTCATACACGTTGCTCTGCCATTCTTTAGGCGGCAATTGTGTTAATTGATTGAGATTGCTGGTTTTAAATGGAGAAATTGTAAATTCCATGATGATCGTTTCTTGTTAAAAATGGCTTTTCTAAAATAGCCATTTATTCAATTGCTTTCTCGATTTGCAAAGAATAAGGAACCCAATAAATGTAGATATATAAATATTGATATAAGATATTGTAAAACATTTAAATAAGTAAAAATAAATAATGAAAACCTGTGGGATTTCTGGTTAATTTTTTCTACTTTACTGTTGGAAAAACATAACATTTTTTATCATGACCGAACCGAAAACTGAACGTCTTACATGCACCTTTGAACAAGTGCATGAAGATGAGCTTTATGAGCGACTCAAAACAATCGTGCAGTCGCAACGAACAGTCCCCGGGGCATTGATCCCCGTTCTGCAAACCACTCAAAATCTGTTTGGTTATCTTCCTGAAAAGGCGTTGCGATTAATCAGTAAGGAGTTGAAAATGCCTTATAGTGAAGTCGCTGGGGTGGTAGGATTTTATTCCTATTTCTCTACTACACCGAAAGGAAAACATACGGTCAGAGTTTGTATGGGTACTGCTTGCTACGTTAGAGGTGGGCAGGATGTGTTAAAGGCAATGATGAAAGAACTAAATGTAGGCGTTGGAGGCACTACAACCGACCGAAAATTTTCGCTCGAAGTTGGGCGATGTTTTGGCGCTTGTGGATTGGCTCCCGTCGTTATGGTCGATGATGAGACCTTTCAGAGGGTTAAACCTTCTAAAGTAAACGAGATCCTGAATTGTTTTGATTAACCAAACCATCAGTTGCCGTTCGAATTCTTTCTTAACTGGCAACTGAAAACTAAAACATTATGCAAAAATTAACTGGCCCTGAGAAGTTCGATCAACTTTTTCAGGAACTTTCCGAACAGTATTCCGAAGAATACAATCGATATAAAGATATTGTACAGGTCTGTCTGGGTGGTGGTTGCATTGCCTGTGGATCAATCGGGGTGAAAAGTGAATTGGAGAAGAAAATCCTTGAGAAAAACCTTGAAAACAAATTCAAAGTAATAGGTACTGGTTGTATGGGGCCTTGTTCCAAAGGCCCTGTTATTATGATGAAAAAGTCGGGCGTTTTCTACGAAAATGTCAAGATTGCTGATGTGGATGAAATGGTAGAAAGCCATTTGGTCAAGGGTATACCCGTAGAACGGTTGTTGCACCATAGCGACGAAGATGGGAAACCAATTCTTTTAGCCAGCGATATCAAACTCTTTAACCATCAGCGCAAAATAGTGCTCCGGCGTTGCGGAACCATTGATCCGGTAAAAATCAGTGATTACATTGCCTTGGGGGGCTATGTTTCCCTGAAAAGGGTTTTGACCGGTTATACACCCGATCAGGTGGTTGAACAGATGAAGCTCTCTGGCTTGCGTGGCCGGGGAGGAGCAGGCTTTCCTACTTTTATGAAGTGGAGCTTTGCCAAAAAAGAAGTTTCCGACCAGAAATATATTTTGTGCAATGCCGATGAAGGCGATCCCGGAGCGTTTATGGACCGGAGCATCCTTGAAGGTGATCCGCATAGCGTTATTGAAGGGATGGTTATTGGCGCCTACACGATTGGCGCATCAAAAGGTTTTGTCTATGTGAGGGCCGAGTATCCTCTGGCTGTCGAGCGGTTGAATCTGGCCATTGATCAAGCCCGTGAACTGGGCTTTCTAGGGCAAAGCATACTTGGCACCGGTTTCAACTTCGATCTGGAAATCCGGATGGGTTCCGGCGCCTTTGTCTGTGGTGAAGAAACGGCCTTGATGGCTTCTATAGAAGGGAAACGGGGAGAACCCCGTCCGCGTCCGCCTTTTCCAACCACCGCTGGGTTGTGGGGTAAGCCATCTGTCCTTAATAATGTGGAAACATTTTCAAACGTATCGACCATCATCGAAAAGGGCGGCGAATGGTTTAGCCAGTTTGGTACCAGTAAAAGCAAAGGATCAAAAATATTCGCCCTTACCGGGGCTATCCGGAATTCGGGATTGTACGAAGTGCCGGTGGGTACTTCGCTGGGCGACCTGATTTATGATATCGGAGGGGGAACCAGCAGTGGAAAACCGTTCAAGGCAGCCCAGATTGGTGGCCCTTCCGGAGGGTGTATTCCCAAACAGCACCTGAATGTGTCGCTCGATTATGAGTCTCTCAACGAGCTTGGGGCCATCATGGGCTCCGGCGGTTTGGTTGTCATGGATGAAGACTCCTGTATGGTCGATGTGGCCAAGTTTTTCCTCGAATTTGTGCTCGAAGAGTCGTGTGGGAAATGCACCCCGTGCCGTGTTGGGACGAAAAGAATGTATGAAATCCTTGAACGGATTACGACCGGGCATGGAGTGGACGGGGATATTGAACGGCTTGAACACCTGGGCGAATGGATTAAGAAAACCTCTCTTTGTGGTTTGGGGCAATCGGCTCCCAACCCGGTGCTCTCTACCATCCGCTATTTCAGAAATGAATACGAACATCATATCCGTGAACACAAGTGCGATGCAGGGCGGTGCAACAAGCTGGTCCGGGCTCCGTGCCAAAGTGCCTGCCCGGCTGGTGTCGATGTCCCCGGTTTTGTTTCGCTTACTTCCGAAAAAAGGTATGCCGAAGCGCTCAGGCTGCATCGCGAACGGAATCCGTTTGCAGCAGTGTGCGCCCGGGTTTGTTTCCATACCTGTGAAGACAAATGCCGCCGGGTGAGCGTTGATGCTCCGGTTTCAATCCGGGGAATTAAGCGGTTTATGGTCGATCAGGAAATTACCATTCAATTGCCCGAAATGCGCGAAAATGCAGCCAATGCAACACGAAAAATCGCCATTGTGGGTGCTGGTCCTTCCGGATTATCGTGTGCCTATTTTCTGTCGAGATTAGGTTACAAGCCGAAAGTTTTTGAGGCCGAGCAACGTCCGGGAGGTATGCTAGTTCAAACCATCCCGGCCTATCGGTTACCCCGCGAAATTCTGGCCCGTGAAATCCGTATGATTGAAAACATGGGGGTTGATATCCATACCGGTATGAAACTGGGGAAAGATTTTACCCTTGAATTGTTAAAAGATGAGGGCTATGAAGCGGTCTTTATTGGAGTCGGTTCACCACAGGGAATCAAGCCTCCCATTCCGGGAATTGAAACCGAAGGGGTGGTCGATGCCCTTCAGTTCCTACAGACGTATAACCTGAGAGGATCCGTTCCGGTTGGCAAGCAAATTATTGTTGTTGGCGGGGGTAATGCGGCAATTGACGCAGCCCGGACGGCGGTTCGTCTGGGTGCCGAGAAGGTTGACATTGTCTATCGCCGTACACAGGATGAAATGCCTGCCTGGGCCGAAGAGATCGATGCAGCCCTGGAAGAAAAGATCGATCTGCATACACTGACCAATCCCAAGGAGATTTTTTCGGAAAATGGGAAAGTTAAGTCGGTGCGATGTGTACGGATGAAGCTTGGCGCTTTCGACTCCAGTGGAAGACGCCGTCCTGTTGAGACCGATGACGAGCTGTTGTTCGAAACCGATCAGATCATTATTGCAACCGGTCAGACACTGGATACCGAATCGATTCTGGGTGATATTTCGTTGAAACTGACAGGAAAATCGCAACTGGGATGTGATCCCCGTTCGGGCCAAACTTCGGTAGAATGGATATTTACCGGCGGTGATGCTGCCACCGGGCCTTCTTCGGTTATTGAAGCCGTTGCCGGTGGTGAAAGGGCTGCTGTGGGAATTGATGAATACCTCACGGGCGAAAAGCACGATTTCTGGCGACAGGAAAAGCGAAACGACACGTTTTTTGATCCCGAGGCAGACCCGGCCAAATATCCGCGTACCCACATGGTGATGATGGCTGCCGAAAGGCGAATGCATAACTTCGATGAGGTTGAGCAGGTTTGGCCAGAAGGTGAAGCCATCAGGCAGTCAAGAAGATGCTTGAGATGTGATTATGGATCGTGTTAATCCCCCGCCCCCTAAAGGGGGGGTAGGGAACTACAAGCTTAATAGTTTAGAGCTTTTATTTGAAAAATTGAATGATAATAGCAAATATGTACCTCCGCAAAAGTCCCCTTTAGGGGATTTAGGGGTTTAATTGTTTCTTTTATGACAACAGTATATATTAATAAACAGCCGGTTGAAGTAGCAGAAAACAGTACCATACTGGAAGCAGCTTCGGTGGCCGGGATCAAAATACCAACACTATGCCATGTGGAGACACAACGGCCCAAGGGTGCCTGTCGTGTTTGCATGGTTGATGTAGAAGGTGCAAAGAACATGGTCGCTTCCTGTACCACGCCGGTATTTGAAGGGATGAAAATTACAACCAATTCGCGGAATGTAAGGGAAGCCCGAAAGTTTGTGGTTGAACTGCTGATTTCCGAACATTGCGGCGAATGTAAAACCTGTGTGCGGAATGAGGATTGTGAACTTCAGACACTGGCCCGGGAATTGGGCGTGTTCGATATCACCTATGAAGGTGAACGATTGAAATCAAGGATCGATGATTCGACTCCGGCTCTGGTTCGTGATTCCGGCAAATGTATCAAGTGTCGCCGGTGCATGACCGTTTGCAACGAGATGCAGGGGGTCGGATCATTGTTTGCTCAGGGCAGGGGATTCAACTCGACGATTGGCCCAGCTTTCGATCAGCAGCTCGAAGGGGTGGCCTGTGTCCAGTGTGGCCAGTGTGCTGCCGTTTGTCCGGTTGGGGCCATCACCGAGAAAGAACATATTGACTATGTATGGGATGCTCTTGAAGATCCTTCCAAATTTGTGGTGGTTCAAACGGCTCCGGCTATTCGGGCTGCGTTGGGCGAATGTTTTGGCTATGAACCAGGCACGCTGGTAACGGGGAAAATGGTTTCGGCGCTCCGCCTGTTGGGTTTCGACCGGGTCTTTGATACCAATTTTACCGCCGATTTAACCATCATGGAAGAAGGCACCGAACTGCTGCTCCGTTTGAAAAAAGCACTGGTCGACAAAGAACAGGTGGCTTTGCCTCAGTTTACATCCTGCTCTCCCGGGTGGATCAAGTATGCCGAATATTTCTATCCGGACATTCTTGGAAACATATCGACCTGCAAATCTCCCCAGCAGATGTTTGGGGCGGTTGCCAAAACTTACTATGCCAGAAAAACCGGAGTCGATTCGAAAGACATTGTGGTTGTTTCGGTAATGCCGTGTACTGCGAAAAAATTTGAAGCTCAGCGCCCGGAAATGAAGGATAGCGGATTTCAAGATGTGGATTATGTACTCACAACCCGTGAATTGGCCCGCATGATCAAGCAGACAGGAATCGATTTTATCTCGTTAAAAGATGATGCAATGGATTCACCAATGGGCTCCGGATCGGGGGCTGCCGATATTTTTGCCAACACGGGTGGTGTAATGGAGGCTGCCGTTCGTACCGTTTATGAGATCGTTACCGGGAGGGAACTTCCGGTAGAGAATCTTCATTTGCAACCGATTGTTGGCCTCAACGGAGTGAAAAAAGCTTCTCTTTTAATTGATGGGTGCAAACCTGAATGGGATTTTCTTGAAGGGGTGGAACTCAAAGTAGGCGTAGCTCATGGATTGGGAAATGCACGTAAAATTATTGAAGCCATGCGGGGAGGAGAAGTGTTCCATTTTATTGAAGTGATGACCTGCCCGGGAGGTTGTATTGGCGGCGGCGGGCAACCTCGTTTTACGACCAACGAAAAACGGGAAAAGCGTATTCAGGCGATCTACAAGGAAGACGAAGGGAAGTTGTTACGGAAATCTCATGAAAACCCTGAAGTTCAACAGATTTATGCTGAATTTCTCGAAAAACCCATCAGTGAGTTGTCGCACAAATTGCTTCATACGAAATATAGTGAGCGAAACTAACAATTGAAAGAAAGCCGGTCCTTCTTAAGAACCGGTTTTCTTTTTGAAATTGTTGCGTTTTACTGTTTGCCAAAAATGATGAGGAGCAAAAAATAAATAGATGCAATAAAATATCTTTCTTTCCCGGTTTCCGAAATTAGGCGTTTGTAAATTAAGGGAATAGGTTTTTAATAAAAAAAAACTGCGAGAAAAGTGCCCGACAGGGGTGTTGGATGGTTGCGGAGGATTGCTAAATTTGTGGGAAGTGAAAGATTTCTTTAATACTACTAATTTAATATTCTTATGGAAACAGGATTTAATTTAGGGGTGGTCGATTATTCGATTATGATCATTTATTTCGTCTTTGTGCTGGGCATTGGCTGGGCGCTGAAGAAATACATGAAAAACGCCTCTGCTTTTCTCGAAGCCGGAAGATCGCTACCTGCCTGGGTAACCGGGTTGGCGTTTATTTCGGCAAATTTAGGTGCACTTGAAGTGATTGGAATGGCTGCTTCGGGTGCTAAGTACGGTATGTCGACCGTTCATTTTTATTGGATCGGGGCGATACCGGCTATGATCTTTCTGGCCATTTTTATGATGCCTTTCTATTATGGGTCCAAAGCACGTTCCGTCCCGGAATACCTGAAACTTCGGTTTGATGAAAAAACCCGTGGCTTTAATGCCATTACATTTGCCATCATGACCGTATTCTCTTCCGGAATTTCAATGTATGCCCTGGCTCTTTTAATGAAAACTTTGTTGGGCTGGGACTTTAACATGAGTTTGATTATTTCGGCGTTGATCGTGCTGGCTTATACCTATCTGGGGGGCCTCAGCTCGGCAATCTACAACGAGGTGCTTCAGTTTTTCCTGATTGTGATTGGCTTTTTACCTTTGGTGGTAATTGCCCTTGTACAAATTGGTGGTTGGGATGGTATGGTTGCAAAACTGGCCCTGAACCCGGCTACTACTGGTTTTCAACATTCGTGGCAGGGTGTTTCAAATGGCCCGATGGGTAGTGTTATGGGAATTGTGTTTGGGCTCGGTTTTGTTATGTCGTTTGGATACTGGTGTACCAACTTTCTGGTTGTACAGCGTGCGATGGCTGCCGGTTCGATGAGTGCAGCCCGCAAAACCCCGTTGATCGGTGCCTTGCCTAAAATGTTTATTCCTTTCCTGGTAATTGTTCCAGGTGTGATTGCTATTGCTCTGATCAATTCCGGAGATGCATTATTTAATTTACCGGTTAAAGGCAATAGTTACGATTATGACCTTGTAATCCCAATGCTGTTGAAGAGGTTTCTTCCTACCGGTGTACTGGGGTTGGGTTTAACGGCTCTGATGGCATCGTTCATGAGTGGTATGGCTGGAAATGTTACGGCTTTCAACACCGTGTTCACCTATGATATTTATCAAAGTTATCTGGTAAAAGGGAAATCTGATGAGCATTACCTGAAAGTTGGCCGTATTACAACCGTTGTAGGTGTCGCAGTTAGTATTCTTACAGCTTATGTTGCTGCTATGTTCAATAATGTGATGGACTTTCTCCAGTTGGTTTTTGCTTTTATAAACGCTCCGTTGTTTGCCGCTTTCCTAACCGGGATGTTCCATAAACGTACGACTGGTCATGGTGCTTTCTGGGGGCTGATTTCCGGTACCGCTGCTGCTGCGTTGGTGCATGGGCTTACCCAACCGGTTGGTGCTACTACCCTGATTAAAGGTGGATGGTTGGGAACTGTCGTATACCAATTCCCAAGTGAAATGGCTCAGAATTTCTGGGTAGCCATCTTCGCTTTCTGTGTGGCTTTAGTTGTGACAATCGTTATTTCGTTGTTGACCAAACGCGTCAAGACCGATGAAGAGCTGAAAGGACTGGTTTATTCACTGACTCCAAAAATTGTCGACGACAGCAAATACTGGTATCAAAAACCAACCTATCTGGCAGCTATTGTTGGAGTTATTGCTGTTGTATTATCCATTATATTCTGGTAAAATTAAATTGAAATAGTTATGGGATTAGATATAAAAATTCCGATTGGTGGTATGTTCACCATTTTTGGCATTATTCTCACCATTTTTGGATTAACCACCAGTGGAAACGAGATGTACGGCATTTCGCTCAACATTAACATCAATCTTTGGTCGGGGCTGTTGATGCTGGTTTTCGGAGGCATCATGCTGGCCTTTTCCGATCTGTTTAAAAAGAAGAAAGAAGAGAAAACGGTTTAATCTATAAAGTAGGGGCTGTCTAAAAAGGCAGCCCTTTTTTTATGCTGCAATGTGAATCAAATTTCTGCCTGATGAATCAGCATCAATGTTTTTTCGAAAATCAGCGGTTGAATTTTGGGATAGGTTAAATCAGACGGCAGGTTTTCTGAGATATTGATTTCTGCAATTTCAAAATCGGGTAGTGTGCCAATCGTTTCTACATTGGCAAGAAACACCCTGCCATATCTCGTATTGCCATCAATCGTTACCGAATAATCAAATAGGGGAAGTATCGAAAAGTTGATTGCACCAGTCTCCTCATAAAGCTCGCGGCGGGCGGCATCTAAAGGCTTTTCATCGGGTTCAATATGTCCGCCCGGAATTTCCCAGGTTACCCGTTCCCGATGACGAACAAATATCCATTGTTGCTGGTTATTTTTCGGACAAATGATGACATACATTAATTGATTGTCGTCAATTCCGCCGGCATGATAAAATTCCACCTTCATGTTATGATAATAAAAAACCCCCGTTGGAGGCGGAGGCTTTAAACGTTCAGTTATAAATCACTAAATATTATAGTACCTTAACATTTACTGCATTTAAACCTTTACGACCTTCCTGAAGTTCAAATGTAACTTCGTCGTTTTCTTTGATTTCATCAACTAAACCAGAAACATGAACAAAATATTCTTTTCCTGATTCTTTCTCTTTAATAAAACCGAAACCTTTGGTTTCATTAAAAAATTTTACAATTCCTTCTTTCATTATTTTAAAAATTTGATGTCGCAAAGATAGACGAATAAATGATTTTGTGTTCAACAATTTTAAAATATTGAATTTTTCAGGTAAGAAATTTGTAAAATTTCTTTTTTACTGATAAAATTCTTTCAGTCGAACAAGATCAGTCTTTAATCCTTTTGGTTCCGAATAACTTCAGTAGCCAGCGGGGAAGCGGTTTTTCAGCAGGCCGTTTCTTTAAGTCGATAAAAATTCCCCATTTCTGCATAATCGGGACTTTAAGCGTCTCAACAAATTCAATCAGGGTTCCTTCCGGAGCTTGTATGTAGGCAAAATTTCCGGCAGCATCTCCCATGTCGAATGTGTCAATTTTTTCGGCGCTGTCGACAGTAAAAGGAAACCCTTTCGATTTCACAAATTCGCGGATTTCGTCCATTCCATGAATATCGAAGCAAAGATGGATAAAGCCGGGATCGCCCCACATGCGGCCATCATAGATCACTTCCGGGGTGCGGTCCAAAACCTGAACCAATTCGATCTCCGAGCTGCCAAATATCGGGCTAAAAGGTCCACTTTTCTTATCGGAATGTTTCAAAAGTACTCTCCGGTATTGATTATTTCCGCCGGGAACGCCTGCTAAATCGGGAAATATTGCCGTTTGGTCATAAATAACGGTATCGTAGTTCAGTATGTCGCGGTAAATAACCATGCTTTCTTCAATGTCTTTCACACCAATGATTGCGCCAAAAACACCTCCGTTTACGGCTTTTGTTTTTACGAAAAATTCGGAGTATTGCACAAATTCCCAGCAGTTTTCAGACAGATCCATCATGAAAAAGTGAGGCTTGCCAGATGGATCTTTGGTTATTTCAGTCAACATTTTCAGCCCTTTATCACGGAATATGCGGTAGGTTTTTTCGATGTCGGTGGTTTTTAATTTTCCGACCGATATTCCTAAGTCGCCCAGTTGTACTTCGAAGTTGGGTTTCAACGGTTTTCTTCCGGCATGTTGCCATATTTCAAAACCGCCGCCACCTTGCAGGTTCATTGCCAATACGGTATGGCGTTTACAAGGTTGCCCGCCGGTATACGGAAGCATATATTCGGCCATTGCCTTTTCGTTCACCACTTCGATGTCCACTCCAAAGTTGCGGCGGAACCATGCGAAGCTTTCTTCGGTATTTTCAACTCCAACCCCTAATTGTTGGATGCCATTGATTTGTATTGCCATATTTTTCACTTTTTACATCGGTTTAATGCGAGGTGCCAGATAGTAATAAAGACGAGGAAGGAAACGTCGGATGTTGAGCATCTGCAACTCTTTCCCTCCAACCCATATCTCTTTCTTTTCATGTTTTAGTCCGGAAAGTATTTGATTGGCTGCTTTTTCGGAGGAGATGCCGTTGGCCTGGCCTGCATCCATTTTTCCGTGTTCCGTGCCATCTTTTTCGAGGGCAAAAAGGGAGATATTGGTCTGAACCCTTCCGGGGATGAGGATGCTAACTTTAATATTGTATTTCGAATTTTCGGCCAGCAGGCATTCAAAGAAACCATGGATGGCATGTTTCGATGCTGAATAGGCCGAGCGGTAAGGAAATCCGAATTTGCCAACAATGCTTGAAGTGGCGGCTAACTGGCCTCCTCCATTCTCAATCATGTGAGGCAATACGGCTTTGGTTAAAGTAATTACGCCAAAAAAATTGACTTCCATGATTTTGCGGTCGTTTTCTATTGGCGTGTCAACAACCAGCGAGCGTTGGCTGATGCCGGCAAACTGGTACAGACCCGAAATTTTTTCGCCATCGGCAATTACTTTTTGGGCGGTTTCAAAAATCGAAAGGGTATCGAGCATGTCGAGAGGTTCGATTCTGGCGCTACTGCCATTAGCAATAATTTGGCTGGCTGTTTGTTCCAATCCTTTTATATCCCGGTCGGAGATAATCAGGCGGGTACCCAGTGTTGATAATTTAATCGAAAGGGCGCGGCCCATACCCGATGCAGCGCCGGTAATCCAAAAAGTTTTTCCTTTAAAGTCCATAATGTTCGTTCGTTCCTACGAAAATAGGAATATTTTTTAAGAAGAGACAATCATAGGTCAATCTGTTGATTTTTGCGATAGGCTAAACCGTTGAAGCAGGCAATTACTTCGTTGTTCTCATCCGTGATTTCTACATGGTAAGCTCCAATTCGTTTCGGATCAGCTTCTTCGTGGGCCGTTGCATAGAGCGTGCCTTCCGATTTCCCTTTTAGAAAGGTAATGTTTCCATTAATCGCAAGAGCTAATTGCCCATACGTGTTTGAGGCAAGCCCAAAAGTGTAGTCTGCCAGGGTGAATAGAGCACCACCTTGCACCACATTAGCCGCATTGAGGTGCTTCTCTTCGATCTTCATTTTGGTTTTGCAATACCCTTTTGAGGCTTCAATTACCTCAATACCAGTCAACGCAGCGTAACGATCGTTTTTGAAGTATTCTTTTATTTTTTCAATATCCATGATTAAGATTTTTTGTTTTCCCGGAACTTTTCCATGTCAAAATCCCATTCTTTGAAGAACTGAAAAATAAATTGTTCCATGAATTTTTGCC
>Ga0116170_10001649_pt1 | contig 22331 bp, 16 predicted proteins | sample AD_JPNHW1_MetaG_FD_89797 | JGI IMG/M metagenome (GOLD analysis project Ga0116170, IMG submission 89797) | Active sludge microbial communities of municipal wastewater-treating anaerobic digesters from Japan - AD_JPNHW1_MetaG | ecosystem: Engineered > Bioreactor > Anaerobic > Digestate | place... | reverse complement strand
CCGCCGTAGTTCTTGATGAAGGTGTTGTAGCGGCGGAAATTGTCGGCGCAGAACTCGGCGCGCATGTTGCCGCCGCAGCCCCAGCTCTCGTTGCCCACGGCGATGAAGGGGACGCGCCAGGGTTTGTCGCGGCCGTTTTGGCGGCGGAGGTTGGCCATCGGGGAGCTGGCCGGGGATGTCATGTATTCGACCCATTCCTGCGCCTCCTGCACGGTGCCGCTGCCGACGTTGAGGCAGATGTAGGGATCGATGCCGAGCATCTCGCAGAGGTCGAGGAACTCGTGCGTGCCGAAGTGGTTGTTCTCCACCACGCCGCCCCAGTTGGAGTTGAAGATCGACGGGCGCTTCTCGCGCGGGCCGATTCCGTCGCGCCAGTGGTACTCGTCGGCGAAACAGCCGCCGGGCCAGCGCAGCTGCGGGACCTGGAGGTTCTTCAGCGCGGCGAGGACGTCGTTGCGGTAGCCCTTGGTGTTCGGGATGGGGGATTCCGGGCCGACCCAGATGCCCTCGTAGATGCAGTGGCCGAGGTGCTCGGAGAACTGCCCGTAGATGTTCTTGCTGATGACCGGGCCCGGGTTGGACGCATCGACGATGAGCCGGGCGTCGGCTGCAGAGGCGAGGGGGCTGAGCGTGGCGGCCGCCAGCACGGCCAGCGTGGATAGGGGTGTGAAACGCATAGGTTGGGGAAGGTTGGACCGAAAACGGGGCGGGACCAACTGTGGAAAGCTTGACCGTCATGCCGCCGGAGGCGGCACGGGCTCGGTGCGCTGTGCCGTCGGCCTCGTGCCGGCCCCGGGTACTGATGTTTCAGCGACTTGCCGGGAGCTTACGACTCAGCGCGCACGTATGCCCCATTTCCACAGCTGCTCGATCCACGCGCTGCGGCGGAGGTAGCGGTGCATATCTCTATTGGCGAGCAGTTCGTCGGGAGTTGTCACGTCCCGGCCGAAGGTCCGCCGCAGCAGCATGTCGATCTCCGCTTTACCCGTGGTGTCGAGTTGGGCGGTGGTCTTCTGCTCGGGGTGCGCGGTAAAGCAGGCGAGGAAGTAGGGGAGCCGCACGATTTTGACCCCTGCCTCTTGGAACCGTAGCAGCAGATCCCAGTCCATCGCGAAGTGGAGCGAATGGTCGAGACCGCCGACTTTGTCCCAGATGCGCCGCCGCCAGAACAAGGTCTCTTGGGGGACGAAATCGTTCAGACGTAGCACCGCTGGATCATGCTTTGGTAGGTACCAACGCGCGATTTCCTGTCCCCTGCGATTCACGACAATGCGATGACCGTAGACGATATCGACCTCGGGGTGGCGCGCGAAGTAATCGGCGACGAAGCGTAGTGTCCCCGGCAGGTAGAAATCGTCGGAGTTGATCCACGCCATCAGGTCGGTGGAGCGCCCTGAGGTTTGCGCGAAACCTGTTGCGATTGCATGGGATTGCCCACCATCGGGTCCGGTTGACCAACCGGCGAGGAGATCTGCTCTTGCCCGAATCTCAGCAACACTACCGTCGGACGATCCTCCATCCTGGACGAAGTACTCGAGTGGGAGATCCCGGTCGGCGAGTACCGAGTCCATGCAACGTCCGAGCGCCCACGCTTGTTGGAAGCTGGGGGTGACGATCGAGAGTTTTGGAAGCTGGGCGGCCTTCAGTGTTTGGCGAGGAAACCGCTCGGGCCGAAGTGCCCTCGGCTGATAGGCTGCATGCACCGGGAACTGGAACATGAGGAGATCGAGGGTCTCCGCCCACCTGCTCCAGCGAGGGACCGGCGAGGGACGCATCTCCAAGGTGAACTCTCGGGCGGTGGCCCACTGCCCCGAGGCGGTCTGGACCTCGAGCTGCAGTGTGTGTTGGCCGGCGGGTAGGAGCGTGCGCAGTTCCCACCCGGTATTGAGCGGCGCTTGAGGAAACGCCGCTGTGACGTCAGGACGGGGCAACCCGTAGAGTCCGTCGAGAGTGCCGCCATTGGGTAGGCGCAATCGAATGCCGGAGAGAACTCTCCCGTCTCGGGAAAGCGCCCAACCACGGAGCACCACGCCGGCCGCCCGAACTGGACCCGGGGTGGGGGACTCGATGTTTGAGAGGATAGCTGTGTGTGTACGAGGCAAGAGGAAGGGGCTGGATAATATAAGGTACTCCGGCGCCCCCCGCGTCGATCAAACAGACTATCACGGTCTCTGCTTTGTCGCCTAGGGCTGCAGTGCTGATGCTTGGGCGGTGTGCTTGCGTGTTCTCAGCACGCGAAGGCTTTGACGGATTCGATAACGCGAGTTTGCTCATCTGGTGTCATCGAGTTGTAGAAGGGGAGCCGAATGATCCGGTCGCTCGTATCTTCTGTCACCGGGCAGTCGCCTATGCGCCCTCCCCATCGACTGCCATACTCAGAGGCATGAAGAGGGAGGTAATGGAAGACCGCAAAAATATCACGTTCCTTGAGATGGGAAATAAGTGCCTGCCTCTTGTCCAGCGAGGGCGCCAATAGATAGTACATATGCCAAGACTGCTCGCAGTTCGTCGGAACTACTGGCCTGCGCACTCCGTACTTGTTTGCCCACAGTTCCAGTTCTGAATGGTAGCGAGTCCAGAGACTTCGACGCATCGCTTGGATACTCTGCCGTTGCTCGAGCTGAGCAAAGAGGAAGGCCGCGAGCACATCGCTCATGAGGTAGCTGCTCCCTATATCGACCCAAGAGTATTTGTCGATTTGGCCGCGGAAGAACCGAGCACGATTGGTTCCTTTTTCGCGAATGATTTCTGCTCGCTCGACATAGCGAGCATCATTGATCAGGAGTGCTCCGCCTTCGCCGCAGGTAAAGTTCTTGGTCTCGTGGAAACTCTGTGTCGAGAGAGCCCCGAAAGTTCCAAGCCAGCGACCTTCGTATTTCCCGAAAAGCCCATGGGCATTGTCTTCAACCACTGTGATACCGTGATGAGCAGCGATAGCGAGGATCTGATTCATCTCGCAGCCGACACCGGCGTAGTGAACAGGTACGATGGCCCTTGTTCGCGGCGTGATCAGTGCCTCCAGTTTTGATTCGTCGAGATTAAGTGTATCGGGGCGGATGTCTACGAACCGAATTGTCGCGCCGCGTAGGGCGAAGGCGTTTGCCGTGGAGACAAAGGTGAAAGAGGGGACGATCACTTCGTCCCCGGGTTTGATGTCCAGCAGTAGGGCCGCCATCTCAAGGGCGTGCGTGCATGATGTCGTAACGAGAGCCTTCGGGATCCCCAGTGCATGCTGGAGGAATTCGTGACAGAATCGGGAGTACGTCTGGTCGCCTGCGATCTGGCCCAAGGTCATTGTCTTGAAGATGTACTCAAGTTCTCTGCCTACTAGGGAAGAACGGTTGAATGGTACTTTGTCGATAGTCATCAATTGGTCTCCTGCGGGGCACTGTGATCAAATCAGGGTCTTGGCGCTAGGTCCGAATAGCGCGCTAGATGGAATCGCTGTCCCTGGGCATTGCCGTTGGATTCTCGGACAAAGTCGGCAAAAGAGGGTGGTGCTCGTGCGCTTACGCTCCACACGCAAGGTCGAGGGATAATCAGTCGAAGACATCTGTTGGCGCGGGGAAATTGTTCGCTCGGAGATACCTGACGTAGATTCCGGTGATCGCTAGACCCCAAGCGTATGCGCTATACTATGCAACACCTCAGCGGCGCACAGGACTGCTCCGTCCTCCAGTTGCACTTCTGAAAGTAATAGTGCACCGTCGCCTGTCAGCACAACCGCCCCTTCGCCCGGTCTTACCTCAACTACACGGCCAGGAACGACTCCAATATACCGGCGAAAATCCGGGAGCGGACGGGCTGCCCACACTGTAAGGCGTTGCCCTTGGAACTCGGTAAACGCGCCCGGGTAGGGTTTAGTGGCTGCCCGAATCAGGTTATGGATCTGCGTTGCACTGTGTTTCCAGTCGATTCGATTGTCATTTGGTAGGCGTTTGCAGGTGTAGGTCGCCTGCAGCTCGTCTTGAATTACACGCGGGGCGTGGCCAGCGAGCAAAAGGGGCAGATTCTCGGCCAGCAACACGAGGTAGGCCTCCGTAACGCGAGTCATCACCGCAGCAATCGTATCATCACTGCCAATTAAAACGCGCTGCTGGGCTACTATGGGGCCACGATCCATGTCGGCCGCAATTTCGAACAGTGTGGCGCCAGTGTGATCCTCGCCGTTGGCAATGGCCCAAACCGTGGGCGCAAAGCCCCTGTACGAAGGTAACAACGAATCGTGAAATACGAAGGTGCCGTGCGCCGGTAGCCGGAAGACGGTTTCAGGGATGAGATATCTCCAACTGACCACGAGCATCAGATCCAAGGGGGTCTCCTCCCAGAATTGTCGCCACCGTTCACCACCAAGCTGTCGGGCTTCGTAGAAACGGTGGCCGTGACGTTCGGCGAGCGTTCGAATATCGTCGAAGAATGCGGGCTCGCACGGTTCCTCCTTGAAACTGATAACCACCAGCTTCGCGCTTGGTGCTAGAGCAATGAGCTTTTGCAGGACGAGAAATCCGCGCCGAGTTGCACACAAGAGGGCGATGTGCGTGTTGCTCATGGAATGGAGCGGCCCATGGGGAAAGCCCAACCTGGGTTGGACGTTTCAGGAGTCATGCGCCGGTGATCTGAGACGGAGTTGAGGTTGTTGACCGTACGGTATAAACGGGCCGTTCGAGGGTTCGAAAATGGATGCGCGCGAGGTACTCCCCCATGATCCCAAGGGCAAAGAGTTGGGCCCCAGCGAATATGGTGATTATCGAGGCTAGAAAGGGAAATCCGGCCACACTGCCGCCTTGGATGAAGTAGCGACCTACCACATAGAGGAAGACCATTACGCCAAAAAATGTGAACGAAAAACCGACAAAACTTGCGATTTGGAGAGGAAGCACGCTGAAGCCCGTGATCATATTGAAGGCATGGCGGACAAGCTTCCCCACGGTATAGTTCGAGGTACCAATCTTGCGCACTTCGTGGCGCACTCTCACGGCTGCGAACCGTGTCGTACCCCAAGTGAGCAAGACGTCGATTGATACGTGCGGGCTTTGATAGTTGGCAAACGCCTCGCGCAGTTGGGTGCGAAACACGCGAAAGGCGGAAACTTGCCGGGCGATCCCCACTCCCATGCTGCCCTGCAACACGATCTTGGTGAACTGTGAAGCTAAGTCACGCAAGAGTCCGTGCTGCTCTTCCTGCGGTGCACCGTAAACCACATCTATTCCCTCGGTGAGTTCGGCAAGTAGCGTCGCGATCTCGTCGGGAGGATGCTGGAGGTCGTCGTCCATGGTCACCGTGATATCGTAGCGCGCGGTCCTAATCCCTGCGAGGATGGCGTTGTGCTGACCGTAGTTCCTCATCAGCGTGATGCCACGAATCCACGAATGGACCGTGGCCAGTTTCTCAATGACCTGCCAACTACTATCCGGGCTTCCGTCGTTGACCAGCACGAGTTCGAATGGGCGCGAGAGTGCCTGGAGTGCAGGCTCAAGGCGCTTGACGAGTTCCGGAAGTCCCTCGGCACTGCGATAGACGGGAATGATGACGGAGAGACCTGGAACGAGAGGGACCGTCGGAGCTTGGCTTCTGTCGTGCATGGCTGCTAGGTATCGTGTGTATGGTTAACGCAACCTGTTGGGATGGGTGACGCAACGTCAAAGGCCGTACACCTCGGCCAAGGGTTGATGGAGTAGCGGTGGGGCATCAGCATGCCCCTTGAGCTCAATCGCTCCTCCATCGACGGCCACGGTGCCGGTCCGGCGGTGCCAGCGTTTATCCTGGCGCTCTAGAACGATTAAGTGACCACTAACCGGCTGATCATTCTCCGTTTTGGGTAACATGAAGTAGTATGTAGGCTTCCATCGGGCCATGCCATCCCTGATCGTAATTGCTTCCTCAAGGGTAGGGGCTGTAAAGATCACCGATGGAGAATGGCGGAGTTTGGGGTCGTCCTCATTATGGGGCGCAACACCTCCACCTTGTAGCCAATCCTTTCCCCTTCGATCCAGAATAGATGAGCCGTGAAACAGGGCGCTTGGCAAGACTTCTGCGGTCCATGAATTGCGTTCGATGAACCGAAAAGTTGGCAGATTCCGATCCAGTACGACAATGTACACTCCCGGCCCGGCGTCCGGGCAGAGCTCTTCGTAAGCACCCCAGAACTCCCGTTGGAACTGCCATGCTGCCGCATAGTCTCGCTGCACCAGTTGTCCGAATCCAACTAGGGCTGCTAGAAAGACGGAAGCGAGGCTGATCGGGATCAGCCGGCATCGCCCAAGCGGACAGCCCTCGATCAGTCTGGCGAGACCACCGATTACAAGGCCTCCTCCAGTGGCAGCTATGACATGCACTCCTGACATAAAGCCGGTTGTCCAATTAGCAGGGTGCCAGGGACTTCGGAAGTAGGAGGCGTAGATCGTGACTATGCACAAAAGGCCGACGCTAACCAACCGAACGGAGCTGAGGGTCATTGGTGTTGCGGCGGTGGGATGGGTTGCGCCTAGTTTCGCCGTGTTTGCGAGCTCAGGGATGGGTTTGGGCAAGGCGCCAATTCCGATCATTGCGATAAAGGTTGCGGCAATCATGGTCGACGCAATCACACCGCCACACTCATGGAACGGCAGCGCGAGGCGTGAGAAGACCAAGGAGGCGTGGGTCATGGAACCAGTTGCGGCAGACTGAAGGCTGCGCATCAGCGTATGTACCGGATCAGCAGCAATCTCGGACACGCGCTCCTGGCCCCATGGATCACCAACCCGTTGTCGAGCAAACAGAACTATTGCGACCACAGCACACCAGATAAGGATGGGAAGGATGACTCGTCGCCACTCGAACTCTCTCAGACTGAACACCAGCCCAACTGACACTACGAGTGCGAATACGGCGGCCGGCTCAACCATGGTCAGCGAGACCGCTGTGCTGAGTCCGTATAAAACCCATCGGTGCGACAATGCTGCATGCACAGCGCACAAACCCACGAAAATTGCTATTCCGAAATTGAAACCGAAAACAAGCGAGATCTGCGTTGTATGCGCCGGGGCGAGTCCGTAGAAACCGGCGGCAACAAATGCCGCAAACGGTGTCGCGACACGGGCGACCAAACGATAGAATAGGATCGTGTTGGCGGCCGCGATACCGAAGGCGAATACATGAAGCATTTCGAGGCCTCCGATGGAGAATGCCACGTGGGGGAAAAGGCCGAGATTCAGCCCCATTCCCAAGGGGCGACCTTGGGGCCAGCGCGTCAGGCAGAACCACAGGTTCTGCCATTCAGCTCCCCAGCTACGGTTGATTACACCGCCGAAAAACGCGGCATCATCCCCGTAGAATCCGAATTCCGAGAAACGACGGAAGTAGCCAAGGAAGATCAGTGCGAGCAGTCCAGTGAACGCAATAACCGGCCCGCGTTTGAATCGCAGCCAGTCAGGGGGTGGGGAATCCCGTTCCATTGGAAATGAGGTCATGTGGTCTTTATACGCAGAAAGTGGATCATGTGAAGGCGGTTGCTTTCGTTGGACGTAATCGAACGCCTAGAACAAGGGCCAGAAATTCGCGACTGCCCCATTTGACAAATCCTCCCGGGAAAAATTTGCCTTGATTGGGACTACGCCTGAGGGAAGATCTTCGGGCCTATGGAATCTATTGCTTGTGTATAGTCCGTTTGTGAGACGTGATAGATGAACCTCGGAATCTGAATGCGCAGCCGATTCTGAATAACCAATCACTTCAAGAAAGACCTCATTCTGGCAGCCATTGGCCTTAAGAAAGAGATCTATACTAAGCAGCGGCTCGAAATCGTTGAACCCGTGGGATGCGAAGAGGATCGGGGTGGATGGGGATTTGGCGGCTTGCGCAATCAACATCTCAAGGCGGTAGCGGAAAGATATGGTTGCGCGACTATATATCGTGGCTCCTGTGAGATTGAAAGAATATGAGGAGCCTGGGTGAATGATTGCGCTATGTGCGACTAGCGGGGTGGTTATGGAAGCGATCAACAGAACCGCGAAGTTGATTCGTTTGTGATTCTTGGTGGCATCGAGAAGCACGCTCGCACCTACGATGAGCGCCAAAAGCGGGAGGAAAGCATATGGGAATTGGTACCTGCAGTTAAGCTCCGGGATCCCTCCGCGATAGAAGAATGACAGAAAACCGGTATAGATTAGTATACACGCTTGCATGATTGCATTCCACGCGAGTGCCCTTCTTAGGAACTTAGCTTCAGGACTTCGAAATCCGAGGCTCGTGAGTGCCGCGATCAGAGACGTCAGCGCGAGAGACCACACGATCGGCTTGTTTAAGATGCCTTGCCAAAAGTAATGGAACGCCTCGGCTGGGCGCACGGCTCGGCCGTAAAGATCTGCCCCCTCAGATATCACCCCTCGATAGATAAAGTAGAAGAGAGCACCACTCCATATCAGCACAATCGCGGCTGGAAATCGAAATGCAGCAAGAGTGCGTGATGGCGAGGCCCACGTGGCGACAAGGGTCACTCCTGCGACCATCGCCATAAGTACGGTGATATTCTCCTTGGACCCGGTTGCATAGATGGAGAAAAGGCAGAGCGCACCAACGAGCGCTCGCCGAAGAAATGGGCGCCCGTCACTCCTAGAGCAGGCAACCACCGCCCATGCGAAAAGGCCAGTCATGGAGAGACCGAGAAATGAAAAGAGCTCAGACTGCAACCGGGGCAGGGCATCGAACCACATGGAGTGGAAGCCCAGTAATGCGATAGCCGCCAGCGAAGGGATTGCGCCGACGATGCGTGCGACTACCCACCCAACAGCGGCTAGGGAGGAGGCCATCATTGCGATTCGAGTGATATTCCACCAAACGATGTGATGACCAAAAAGATACATCATTGCGGAGGTGGTGAAGAAATAGGTGGGCCGATTGACCTTGCTTCCGAGGGGCCAATCTCTGGGATTGCAGTTCGAAAGAAACTCCGAGAATGTGATTGATTTGTCACTTCCGAGGATTCTCGGCCATCGGTAGTCATCCGTAATATACCACCATGAGTCCGTGATCGGATGCCAGATGTAGATTGCAAGGATGAATCCTGCTGCAGCGCAGCACAGCCCCGACCATAGCCTGATGTTCTTACCGGGAAACATGATAGGGATATCTGCTAGACGAATTTCAGTTTGCGGGCGGCGAAGGCGACCATGCGCAGGAGAAGCCAGCCGTGGCTCCAGCGATGGATGTTGGTCGCGCCGTAGGTGCGCTCGCGGTAGCGGATGGGGATGTCGACGATCTTGAGGTTCAGTTTGTCGGAGCCGAATAGCAGGTCGAAGTCGCCGAAAGGGTCGAACTCGCCGAAGTAGGAGCGATTGGCGGCGATCTTGAGGTAGTGATCACGGCGCAGGACCTTGGTGCCGCAGAGAGTGTCTTTCACGCGCTGGCCGAGCATCCACGAGAAGGCGTGGCCGAAGCAGTGGTTGGCGATCATGTTGAGGAACTGCATCGCCTGCTTGTCCATCGGGTAGACCAGGCGCGAGCCGTTGGCGAACTCGGCATGGCCGCAGGCGACGGCGTCGTAGAACTTCGGGAGTTCCTCGGGCGGCATGGTGAGATCGGCGTCGAGGATCATGAGTACGTCGCCCTCGGCGACGCCGTAACCGGCGCGCACGGCGTCGCCTTTCCCTTTGCCGGGTTGTTGGAGAATCTTGATGCGCCGATCCGGATAGGCGGCCTTGACCCGTTGGATCTCGGCCCAGGTGTTGTCGGTCGAGTTACCCTCGACGAAGATCAGCTCGGTCCACGCGCCCATCTGAGGGGTGCGTTGGATTGCGGCTTCGATGTTGCCAGCTTCGTTGCGCGCTGGGATGACGACCGAGACGCTAGGCAACGGCGCAAGTGGGCGGGGCTGTGGGCGCGCGATCGTGAAGATGGTGCTGCACAGCGCGGGTACGAGCGGCGCAAGTATGCGGTTGCATAAGGGGGCGAGCAGCGGCGTGCCGATCGGCCAGAGAAGGCGAGGCTGGGTTTTGATCGTCTCCCACCCGGCGAGTGCGAGCAGGCTGGCGACATCGTGACGGGAGAGCCAGGAGCTACGGGGCTGGCGCGAACGCAGGCCGCAGGCGTGGGCGAGACCGAAGAGCGGGTGCCAGAGATTGCTGTGGAAATTGAGTATCAGTCGTGTCTGGGGTGTAGAGACGCTGTGGAGCCGGGCGAATAGGCGCTCGACGTCGGCCGCGAAGTTGAGCGTCTCGGAGAGGACGATGACATCGAAGTTGCCAGGAAGATCGAGCTCTTCGCCGGATTGCTGCAGGAAGGTTGCTTCCGGCAGGCGGGCGCGTGCGCGGGCGAGTTGGACGGCGGAGAGATCAACGCCGGTCTTCTTGGCGGCGCGAATGTGGGCGAGCAGTTCGCCGTCGCCACAACCGATCTCAAGCACCGAGGCATCGGCTGGAATGAGGAGGTTATAGTGCCTGGCGAGGAGTCGGCGGTAGGAGCGTGCAGCGGCGGTGAGCTTCGCCTCCGGCGCGTCGAAGGCGGCGGCGATCGAGCGCAGGTGCTCCTGCGCGAGGGCGGAGAGGGGGGCGTGGTTGGCGGGCGTCATGCGGTCTTTTCGAGGACAATAAGCATACGGGAGGCGGAGAGGGAAGGGGCGATGTCTATTCCCCGCTCGAGGAGTCGGACGAGGGGCAGCGCGAAACCAGGCCAGAGCTGCGGGCCTCGGAAACCGCCGCAGAGTAGCCAGGCCAACGACGAGTAGCACTTGACCTCGCACACGTTCCAACCGGTGAGGCGGCCGGCGTGTTCGCCGCGACGGAAGAGGCGCCAAGCATTGCCTTGGGCGGCGTAGTAGCGGATTGCGTGCGGGTCCCAGCCGGCGGGGGCGTCCCAGGCGATCGGGGCGCGCAGGGCGAGCGGCTCGTGATGGAACAGCCCGAGGATGATGCGCCCGAGCAGGCCGGCGGCGGGCTCGAAGAGCACGAGGCGTCCTCCGGGTTTGAGCACGCGGTGCATCTCGACCAGCGCGGTGCCCGGGTATTCGAGGTGGTGGAAGACGTCGAAGAGGATGAGCGCGGCGACCGAGCGGTCGGCGCAGGACAGTGCGAAGACGTTCTCGGTGCGATCGATCCAGGGGTTGGGGAAGAGGTCGGTGGCGATGCAGTCGGGCAGGACGCTCTTGAGATTGCCGATGCCGGAACCGCACTCCAGCACGGGGCCTTCGGGGCGCCCGACCAGGCGTGTGGCGATCTCGCGGTAGAAGCTGGCGTAGACTTCGCGCAGAAGCGGTTTGCGCTGCCAGTGCGCGAGGTTCTCGTGGATCTCGGTGTTGTGCTGTAAGATACCGTTGGGCGCTTCCATCATTATTTCACGGGCGGTCTCAGGCACTGGCTTGTTGGCAGACGCCAAATGGCAATGTCAAACAGAGCGTTAATATACACTACAGGATAATATGTCATCATCCCGGAATAGTAGGCTGCGTGTGGTTTGTCTATTGAGCGGTCGCGCACAAGGAAACCCGTATTTCACAGGGTTTGCAGCAAGCAAGAGGAAGGGCCAAGGTGTGACTGCATGTGTCGGAGATAGGAATTATAATGGGTAACCGGTACAAAACCTGCAAATGCTAAACAAGAATTAGTGGTAGGCCCTGCCGCGGGAATATCATATCATAAAAGTAAAAAAATAAATATCTTTAACGTGCTGCGGCTAGCTGTGCGAATGACCATAATATAGAAGAACGTTTACGCTTGAGAACCGCGGAAAATTTCTTTCGAAGAAAGAGGTTTCCAGCGGAATGTCGCGGGGATTGTCGAGAGTTCGCATACGGTAGCCATTGCTGCGGAAAGGCTTCCAGAAATCCTCCATGTCGCATCCGTTCTCTTGGATGACATAGGGCGCGATCTCGGCAAGTACCTTGGGGTGAAAATGCTCGAGAATATGATTACATCCCCTAAGCACTTTGGTCTCATTGCCGTCGACATCGAGCTTCAATAAATCAAGACGTTCCAATGAAAGCGCTCCGGCGAGTTGGTCGAGACATATGACTTCCGGATCGCCTACAGGCTGGAGTGCTCCCAAGTGCTTTGCGTGCAGGTTGTCTTGGCGAGAAAGCGGCCAGCTTGAGTAGATATCCTGAGGAATCGTCTGTTCTCCGGCGTGAGAGCAGAAAGCATGATGGAGCGTCACGTGTTGCTGCAACGACGGATTGAGCGACAGATTGCGTGTGAGCTTCTGGAACGCTGAGGCTGTCGGTTCAAACGCGTGCACTCGTCCCTTCGCACCCACCAGCTTCGCGAAGTGCAGCGTATGGGCGCCAATATTAGCGCCTATGTCGAAGACGACATCGCCCGGGCGAAGTATTTTAGTATAGAACCGAACCGTCCCTGGCTCGAAACTGCCCAAGCAATAGATAGAGAAGTCGATCCCCTCGTTTAGGTCAAGGTGCCAAGTGATGCCTTTCCGATGGAATTCCCCTGTCATGCCTTGGCGGCTGAATGCTCGAAGATATTTTACGACACGGTTGGCACCACGGGCTAATACGATCTTCTGTTTTGTTGTCAGCATATAAGAGGTTTAGTTTGTTTGCTCGCAATAAATGTCAGGCTAATCGGAAGAGAGACTCATTGAGATTGAGGGAGAATCCGATGAAATAGAAAGGTGGTATGCAATGTGGTTGCGGTCCCACTGAATAGGGACGGCAGCCGGGCGACTAGGCCTTCCGTTTTGGAGTGCGGGTGTGTGCGTTGTGGCGCTCATGTAGCCAGTCGGTCCCCAGCTTTCGGATGGTTTCGGGCTTAGGAACTGGGATAGGCGCGGACATGGCTGGGTGAAACGAGTTTGGCGGAGGGGCGACTAGCAGGGATTCACCTGTGCCAGCGCTGCCGTTGCGAGGCGCAGCTGGCGGCGCTTCTCATGAACTTCGCGTTCGAGCGCGCGAATGTGCCGGTCGCTGCGGACGAGGTCGATCCGCGCCGCTCCGAGTTTCTGCTCAGGCGAGAGCACCTGTTCTACCCACCAGGTCAATGAAAGGTACTCGAGAAAACGGGCATAGAAGATGAACTGGTCGACGTGGGGATCCGCTTCCAGCGTTACCGTCGAGTCGTACGGGGGCGCCAGGGCGCTGACGGGTTGGTGGGCGAGTGCCCCAGAGAAATTCGTATGGGTGGCGTCGGGACCGTAACCGAGGTTGGAAATTAGGTTGTGCCGGGGAACCACATGAAGGCCGCCCTGCTTCCAGCAGCTGAACAAGAGCTGGAAGTCCCATGTATCGATGATTCCCGCCTTCATCGCCCGGAATATCTCCACCCAATACCCGGCTTCGATGGGAAGCGGGCAGGTCTGGCGAATGAGGGTCAACCAGTCGTTCTCTGCCAAGGAGTCGAGGGCGAAATCGTAGGCCTGCCAAGTGCGCCGCCATGTAGCCCAGCCCCAAATTTGGACGTACTTCGAGAAATAGTGAGAGGTACGGGATTCGAAGTGAGCCGGCAGGAAATGGTCTCCAGCTACAGTCAGAACCTTGGGGTCATCTCGGTACTGCTTGAGCATTGCTCCTGCAAAGTGGAAGAAATCGGGATGGGGGAGGCAATCGTCCTCCAAGATGATGCCCTCCTCGACCTGCTCGAAAAACCAACTGATGGCCTCGCTCACTCCATGGCCGCAACCGCGATTTTCGTCGCGGAATAGGGTGGTGACACTGCACGGCCAGTCCACCGCGGTCGCGATCCTACGGGTTTCGGCACACAACTCGGCTTCGCCTTTGCGATCCATCCTCGGCCCGTCGGCTGCGACATACAGCCGGGTTGGGCGGGCAGCGCGGATCGCTGCAAATACCTGTGCGGTAACTGCAGGCCGGTTGAAGACCAGAAAAAGGATGGGAGTGTCGAAGCTCGCCAACATGATGTCTTGGAAGCGTCGCAGGAGTCCGCTCAGCGCGGCAAGTGCGGAAACCGGTTTTGACTCAGGCAGGCGTTCGCCAGCCAGCCATCAACGCGAAGGGACGACCGAATTCCGCGTACGACTTACCGGTGGATGCGAGCCAATGCTGGTTGTAGACGGCCTCGCTCATGAAGTACGGGTCGTTGGCATGCAGAAAATCGTCGAGGCCGGGCCAAGTCGAGCCGTTGCGGAAACGGCGAAGGAGATAGTGGTAGCTGGGACTGACCCAGAAGTAGGAGGGGTGGAGAACCGCGGAAACCCAATGGGCGTTGATGCCGTTTGGGCGGGTGCAAGCGGCGAGGAATAGGGACAGCCCTTCCTGCGCGTGGTAGTCGTCCGGCAGACTTCCTACCCAGCCTGTGCTCAGTATGGCGTCGAAACGGCGGAGATCGGCAATCGGCGTGGCTTGGGCGTTGACGCACGCCAGATGGCTCGGTTCGCCGGAATACCCGTTACGTAGCCAAGTCTGAAGGTCCTGTATCCGCCAAAGCCGCCGGCTTGCGCAGACCTGCTCAAGTGGGGCCGGGACCGACTCGCCGAGGAAGAGCACATCGTGAACGGAATCGCCTGCATTCGCGATTAGGTGGGCCGCTAGATGGCCCGTGTAGGCCGACAACTCCAAGCGCTCGCCGTTTTCTGCCGCCAGAGTGGGGACCGACTCGAAATGCGCGCGACGCGAGATCGCAAAATACTCCAACGATCCTGGCAAAGCGGCGTTTGATGGTGCAACAGTCAGCGGCCGCGGTGCCGGTACGGTGATGGTCGCAGGCCCGGCGAAGGAGGTGTCGAAAGCGGCCGGCAATGGCCCTTGGTTAGCGAGAGAGTTCCATATCCAATTCCCCGCGTCGGGCATGGACATCGAGGGCGCGTGGCGGCGGATATTGGCGCGGAGTTGTTCGCGGAGGGCGTGATCACACAACGCCTTTGTGCAGCGGGCGAAGTCTGCCTGCTCGTGGCGGGAGCAGAGTCCGCTGCCGATAGTCGAGATGAAGCGGCCAGCAGCGGTTTCCGGGCTACCAAGCAGCAAGACTGGAGTGTCGGTGCGAGCGTGCAGAAAGACTAGCCGGGAGGGGAGGCTCAGGCGCGAGAAGGCCGGGTTGTCGTCGTCCGCATCGAGGCTGCCGGATGGCACGAGAACAAACGGGTAGGACGCCAAGGCGGCGACGAGGTCCTCTTCGGGTAAATAGCCCATTGGTTCGATGCCGTCCGCTTCCCAATCCTCGACCGAGCCCGTGAGCCAGTTTGCTTTCGGACCATTCCCGTACCAATGCACGTGTAAGCCGGCGGCCTGAACCAGTCGTCGCAATTCGGTGAAGCGGCGGTCTGTCCACACGTTGCCCAGCATGGCACAGAGGGGCGTTTCGTCCGGTTCGGGCTGCCAGTAGTTGGGGAGATAGCCGCTGGTGGGCTCTGCGAGGGGAGGCAGCAGGTGGACAGGCACCTCAAATTTCTCGGAGTAGACCGCGCACATTTCCGGTGAGATGCCCAGGCGGAGATCGGACGCCGCCAACAATTCCTTCACACGCAGGTCAGGAACCAGCGGTGCGAAGATGTTCTGATCGTCCATCAGGTAGGTGCAGAGAGGTGCACCAGTGAGTCGCTTGGCAAGGACACCGTGGACGAATTCTTCGCGATAATAGGGGACGACAAGGATCCGGCGGATCCGGTAGAGCGCGAGGATGGCTCGCAGATGAAGCTCCGTCTCGGCGTCGGTCAGGAAACGGGAGCAGAGTTCGTGATGGTTGGAGCCGAAGGGTTCATGACCTCCGTGTTGGGATGTCGTTCGCAGGCAGACAAAGTCCTCCCCACGGGCGAACATCCGCTGGAGAAGGATGCCGACTCCGTGATGGTCGTTGGTTTCGATCGCCGTGATCAACAGATCTCGGGCGGGCTTCGGCTCGATCGACATACACTGGGTCACGATTTAGTGGAGGCTGTTTGGTTTCGCACCGTCTCAAGGATTTGGATGTACCGGAGCTGTTCGTCCATGACCTTGAGGTAGTGCGCAGTTTCTCCGGAAAGCTGTGTCTCGCGGGCGGCAAGGCGGTCACGCTCCTTCTCGAGAACGGAGATGTAGTCGGTTTGGGTCTTGGCTGTGGAGGAAAGGCCGGCGATGTCACCGGAGTATTGCGTCACCAGGGCGGCGAGGCGGTCTCGCTCCTTTTCCAGAACTGAGATGTGGGCGAACTGCTGTTGGGCGGCAGCGGCGAGCTGGTCGAGTTGGGCCTTGAGTGAGTTGATATGTTGCTGAGCTGAGAGGCTCGCTCTCTCGGTCTCTAATACTTTTATGTACTCGGCTTGTTCTCTGGCAATAGCAGCGAGTTTCAGTGCGGACGGATTGCATTCGACGAAGGTGCGGAGCGACTTGCATGTCCCGGCGCTATGGAATTTGCCTTGTGTGTATCCGAATCGCTGCATCCAGTCTCCGTGCAGGGAGTCAAACAACGCTGCGTTTTCGGGTCCGAAGGTCGCCTCTTCGATTTTCGTCTGGCCGGACCTAAAGAATTGCGGGTCCAGCTTTTGCATTGCCGCGAAATTGTTCTGCCATTCGGCATGAACGGGTACACCGAGAAATGCGTGCAGCTCGGAGATGATTGTTTGTGGAGACTCGATGATGTCTTCATACCGAACCAAGAGTGTTTTGGGGCGGTTGGGCGGATCCCAAAGGTCGAGCATTCGCCCCCAGGAAGGAAATGTGCCGGCGATTCCGGCTATAACGTGGCTGAGAGGTGCCTCGATTTTCGAGAAATCGCGCAAGTAGTGCTGATTGGAAATACACGCTGACCATCCGTGGCGAACGATGAAGATTGCTCGATCGTCCGACTCTGGCCCTTCGTGGGTTTTCACCAAATGTAGTTTGGCGCTGCTGCGCATACGCTGGAACTCGTTTGCCCAGCTCCCTTCATAGCGCTGGTGTCCCACTGCCGAAGCAATCCGATTGTCTGCGCCCAGATCGGCCTGATCGTTGTATTTGGAGTATGTTTCGAGTTTGAACACTTGGCGTAGCAGCGTGCGCAAAAGTGTATTCCCGGATCTCGGGTATGAGGGAAGCCAGATGATCATGTCGAAATCTTGCGCTTAGGATCCCGATCGGTCTGCGATGCTGCCAATCAAGAGTTTGGCGTCTTGTTGTACCGGACCATAGATGCCGAGATTGAACTGAGGAGCGATCTCGATGTGTGCGGCATGCCCGACGAGATCAGAGGCGATGGCGCGGGTGAAATCGTAGGTGCCAATTTCAAACCTACCGTTTTCGGGGAAAAGATATACGCCCGAAAACACAACATACTTCCCAGCGACCAAGGGGAGTTGAGTGCGCAATCGCACGACGACCTCGTCTGTGGGCGTGATGTGGAGCTCGTGAATGTGAGTCCGGTCGCTGCAGCTTAGCAATTCGACACCCTGAAGAGTGCGCAAGTTGACACTGATCTGAAACTGCCCGTTGTAGCCCGCAGACGTACTCAAAATGATGACCGCCGTAACCTCCTCATCCCAGTGGAGTACTGTGCTGCGGTTTCCAGCGGAATCGAGGAAGAAGAAATTACGGATCTGGACCTGTTGGTTGCCGTTCCGTATTCCGAACGAGGTCGTTTTCTCGAATTCGGCCCGGCTTTCTGCGAGTAAACGGGTATCGCCTGCTATTCGAGTATCTGTGACTGGGGTGGGTGAGTGGCTCGTGCTGGTTTCCGTGAGGACGGAGGAATCTGCTGGGTGTTCCACGAGATCCATACCCATGGCGCGGAGGCAGCTGTTCTGGTAGGCTCCGCAGACGTGATTGCTGTCTCCTTGCGCTTGCGCTTGGCCGTGGAGCAACCAAACTGCCTGCTGGCAGAAAGTTCGCACCGTGCCGATGTCGTGCGAGACGAAGAGCGTTGAGCACCCTTGATCCTGGAGTGTGCGAATTCGAGCGAAACACCTCGATTGGAATGGTGCATCTCCGACCGAGAGCGCCTCATCCACTATCAGGATATCCGGTTCAACTGCGGTCTGCACGGCGAAGGCTAGGCGCATCATCATGCCGCTGGAGTAGGTCTTGACCGGCTGGTCGAGGAAGTCCCCGATGTCGGCGAAGGCGGCGATGCTGTCGAACTTGGCATCGGTCTCCGCACGGGTGAGCCCGAGCACGGCGGCGTTCAGGTAGACGTTCTCGCGGCCTGTGAACTCGGGATTGAAGCCGCTGCCGAGTTCGAGGAGGGCCGCGACCCGGCCGCGCACGCGGACCGAACCGGTGGTGGGTTGGAGCGTTCCGGCGATGATCTGCAGCAGGGTGGATTTGCCGGAGCCGTTGCGTCCGATGATGCCGACGCTTTCGCCCTTGCGGACTTGGAATGTGATGTCCCTCAGCGCGTAGAAATCGCGGTAGTAACTGGCGGCTTTGGCTTCGCACTTGTGGCGAAGGGCTGAGCTGCGAGGAAAGACACCTCCGCAGGCGCTCATGAGTGGTGACTTTAAGCGAGCGCCGGGATCGTTCCAGATCCGATAGGCCTTCGAGATGTTTTCTACTGAGATGACGATGTCGTCGGACATTCGTTGAATGGTAGCGGACGCTCTCGGTCTGAGTCGAGTGCCGAGGTGGCGATGTCAGTATATATAAAGTGCACCGGGCGCGCAGTGTGCGACCGGCGCGAGTTACTCACTCTTGTGGGATTATGCGCGAGCCGTCGCCGCTTCGCCTGCGACAAGCTTGAGGTCGGACTCGACCATCAACTTGGCGAGGGCATGCATGCGTGTGTGTGGCTCCCAGCCGAGCATAGCCTTCGCTTTCGAATAGTCGCCTATGAGAAGATCGACCTCGGAGGGGCGGAGGAAGTAAGGGTCGAATTTGACATGCCTCTGCCACTCGAGGCCAACGGCACCGAACGAGGCTTCGAGGAAGTCCCGGATCGTCCATGTTTCGTTAGTGGCGAGGACGTAGTCGTCCGGTTGCTCCTGCTGGAGCATGCGCCACATGCCTTCCACATACTCGGCGGCGTAGCCCCAATCTCGTTTGGAATCGAGGTTGCCGAGGAGTAGCTCTTTCTGGAGGCCGAGTTTGATGCGGGCTGCAGCGAGAGTGATCTTGCGAGTGACGAAGTTCTCTCCGCGGCGGGGCGACTCGTGGTTAAAAAGGATGCCGGAGCAGGCGAAGAGATTGTACGATTCGCGATAGTTGACCGTGAGGTAGTGTGCGTAGGCCTTGGCGCACGCGTAGGGCGAGCGAGGATAGAACGGGGTCTTCTCTGTTTGGGGAACGGCTTGTACCTTGCCAAACATCTCAGACGAGGATGCTTGATAATAGCGTACTTTCTTCCCGATGCCGGATTCGATAATTGCCTCAAGAATGCGCTGGGCGCCAAGACCGGTTACATCGCCTGTGTAGGTCGGAATATCGAAACTGACTCGCACATGGCTCTGCGCAGCGAGGTTATAGATCTCGTCGGGTTGAAGCTGGTAGAGCAGCTTCACAAGAGCCACCGCGTCGGTCAGATCTCCGTAATGGAGATAAAGACGTTTGTTCTCCGTGCGCTCGTAGCCTTTTAGGTGGTCGATGCGAGTGCGTGTGACAGAACTCGAACGGCGTACGATGCCATGAACCTCGTAGCCTTTGGCGAGGAGCAGTTCTGCGAGGTAGGATCCGTCTTGCCCGGTGATGCCGGTGATAAGCGCTCGTTTCATATGTTATGCGATCCGTTTTTCGTGCTATACTTGAAGTAACTTCTCGGGGAACTAAAAGATATCCGGATATACAGAGGCTGTCAGTGCTAGAGCACGTCTGCAAACGCCGGCCGTAGCTTGTTGAAGGTCCAGTAGCCTGCCGCAAAGCTGGCAAATCCGAATAGGTACAGATAGCCTAGCTGGTGGGGCTGCATGGGGTGATGCCGGATGATGGCATCCCTTGAGAGCTCGATTGCGTGGATGAGGGGGTTGAACTGGAGAAAGCTCCAAGCAAGCGGAGACTTCTGGGGGATCATCGATGCGGGGTAAAAGATGGCACTTGCGAACATCAATGCCATGCTAAGGAATCCTGTGAACTGGGTGATGTCCCTTAGGAAGACTCCTATTGCGGATGCCGCCCATGCGATACCAAGCGAGAGTAGAAGCACAGGGAGAAAGATTACTGGGAGCCAGAGCACGCTCAAGGTGAGTCCAGAACCGACAAACACTGCTCCGATCAGCACAAGTCCGATACTGATCAGAAAATGAATGAAGGATGCGCCGACTGTCGCTGCGGGAAGGATATCCAAAGGGAAGACCACTTTCTTCACGAAGTTTGGGTTTGCCACGATGATTGTCGGCGCGACTCCAAGTACTTCTGCGATAAGGTGAAAGATGCTGAGCCCCACAAAAATGCTCAGGGCATATGTCCATGCGTCTTCGCTAGGGTCCTTCGCTCCGAAGATTTTACCGAAGACCAGCACGTATAGTCCCAGCATGAGCAACGGATTCAGGAACGACCAAACGAACCCCAGATGGCTGCCCTTATGCCGGAGTTCGACGTTGCGCTGGGTGAATTGCCAGAGCAGGGCGCGTTGGCGAAGCAATGGGCTGATTGCGTCGAAGCGGGCCATCCACAAACTTGTTACTGGAACTGTGTTCCGTTGCATGAACTGGTTGACTCCACCGAAGCGAAGGTGCCGATGCAAGCATTTCTACAGATCGGAGATCCCTTGTTGCGAGCTAAGGGGCTGTTCATGGAGAAACCTTTTCCGCACCGTGGAATCCCGGCCCTATCCGTTGTTCGTTTTCGCGCAATTAGAAGTCCCGATCTTTGGTATTTGACGTGTCGCGTCAGTACTGGCGCACTGAGAACTTCTGTTTGCATTGTTCGCTGCCCTTGGGTGGTTGCGCGACCCTGCAAGAAATCCGTAAGCCATATGAACAATAACACAGTGCGAGCCTTTTTAGCCCTGTCCCTGACGGGGGTCTTTGTCACAGTAACGGTTGCGAACGATGGGAATGTGACTCTTCCGGAGGATGTTATGCCGCAGTTGCGCCCATTGCTTGAGCAGGCCATGCGACAATCGCCGCGTGTGATTGAGCAGAACCTCAACTTGGTGCAGGGTGAGGCTGACTGGTATATGGCTCGGGCTGCGAGTTTGCCCTATGCCAGCGGTTTTGCCCAGTACCAGCTGCAGCGAGAAGTGCGTGCGGATGCCATCTATCAGGATGGGAAGCTCAGGGATTCGTCATCCACGAACGACAAGTACTACTACACGATGACTGTTAGTCAGGCTGTCTGGCAGTGGGGCGCTTTGGAGGCCTCGCGCAAGATCGCGAAGATCGATCGAGAACTGGCAGCGATCAACTACGCAGAAGCCTATCGGGCTCTGGCAGTCGAGATTCGTGCGAGCTATCTGAACCTGATTCTGGCTAAGACCAACGTCCGTAATTCCGGCCATGTTCTTCGCATGGCCAAGGAGAACTTGGCGCGCCAGCAAGCCCGCTACAGTGCCAACCAGATCACCTATGGGCAGATCATGCAGGATCAGCTTCAGCTTGATGATGCCTCACTGGCGGAGCGGCGCGCTTGCGCAGACTTCGATTTCGCTCTCGGCGCATTTCGGGCCCTTGTCGGCGACAGCCAGTTCCCGGAAGCGTCGATTCCTGACGGCATAGCTGATGCCCCGCAGGCTCCATCTATTGCGGAGGTCGTGGCTTCTAGCCTGGTCGAGGATAGCGATGTTATCCATGGCGCCGAGAAGACCGTGGCCCGAGCCAAGCTCGGTCTGATTGGTCCCCGGTTCAATCTCTACCCGAAGCTTTCGGCGATCGCAGGATTCTCTCGTGATGAGATCAATCGTGATATCAATCTGTATAACAAGTACCAGACTGATACGTGGTATGTCGGAGCTCAGATCAACTGGACGATTTTTGATGGTTTCAGCACCAAGGGCCAGAAGCTGGCTGCTTATACGCGCTTGCGTCGTGCCGAGATGAGGTTGGCTGACCTTCGCACAACAATGGCGCGGGGTCTGGAGCGCGAACGGCTCAATGTAAGCTTTACATGGGAGGCCTATCAAAATGCCAAAATGCGTCTGCGCATGGCCCGCGAGCAGGTCGACTATATGATTGATCAGCTGAAACGAGGCGAAGCGTCCCAGACACAGGTTGATGGTGCCCAGTCCGCAATGAATACACAGCTGCTCAATACGCAGGGTGCCTTGGCTGCTCATTTCAGTGCCAATGCGCAGTATCTTTCTTCCCGGGGCTTGGATCCTTTGGGCAAACCTGCTGTCCAGAACTGACCTCTGTATCCTTCGATGTCTTTTAAACTGAAGCTGCTTGGTGTTGTTGTCCTGTTGGCTGCGGCCACGTGGTTCGGGCTGCAGATGATGCGTCCCGAAGCCAAGGTCGTCACCGCGAGGCGCGAGCGCGCGGTGAATGCCGTGCCCGGGTCGGTCACCGTTTTGGCCGAGCGCGCATTGCAGGTTAAGAGCGATGTGGGAGGGCGCGTGTTGGCCAGCTCTCTGGACCTGAGT
>Ga0116170_10001648_pt1 | contig 22352 bp, 14 predicted proteins | sample AD_JPNHW1_MetaG_FD_89797 | JGI IMG/M metagenome (GOLD analysis project Ga0116170, IMG submission 89797) | Active sludge microbial communities of municipal wastewater-treating anaerobic digesters from Japan - AD_JPNHW1_MetaG | ecosystem: Engineered > Bioreactor > Anaerobic > Digestate | place... | reverse complement strand
GCGTGACCGCACCACGGCTCTGGTCGCCGGAAGCGCCGCATCTCTACACCCTGATCACCCGGGTGTACGACGGCGCGCGCCTGACCGACCGCTGCGAAACCCGCTTCGGCATCCGCACCCTCCGCTTCGATGCCAGCCAGGGACTGCTGCTCAACGGCCAGCCCCTCAAGCTGCGTGGCACCAACAACCACCAGGACCACGCCGGCGTGGGCGCGGCCCTGCCCGACGCCCTGCAGCGCTTCCGCATCGCCCGCCTCAAGGCGATGGGGAGCAACGCCTACCGCTGTTCGCACAATCCGCCCACCCCCGAGCTGCTCGATGCCTGCGACGAGCTCGGCATGCTGGTCATCGACGAGAACCGCCTGATGGGCAGCACGGCGGAACATTTCGACTGGCTGCAGCGGCTGATCACCCGCGACCGCAACCATCCCAGCGTGCTGATCTGGTCGCTGGGCAACGAGGAATGGGCGATCGAGAGCAACATCAAGGGAGCGCGCCTCACCGACGCCATGCAACGTTTTGCGCAAAGCATAGATCCGACCCGACCCTGCACCGTCGCCATCAGCGGCGGCTGCGGCCAGGGCTCCTCCGAGGCCATCCAGGTCATGGGCTTCAACTATCTCGCCCAGTGCGATATCGATACCTATCACCGCAATTATCCGGCCCAACCGGGCGTGGGCACGGAGGAGACCACCGGCAGCGGCACCCGCGGCATCTATAGCGATGACCGGGCGAACGGCCATATCGCCCAGTACGACCGCCTCGGCGGCACTTCGGTCGAACGCGGCTGGAAGTTCTACGCGGAGCGCCCCTGGCTGGCCGGCCTCTTTTACTGGACGGGATTCGACTATAAAGGCGAGCCCAATCCCCTCTCGTGGCCCGCTGTGGGCTCGCAGTATGGTCTGCTCGATGCCTGCGGCTTCCCCAAGGATAGCTATTACTATCTGCAATCGCAGTGGCGTGAGGAGCCGGTCCTCCACCTGCTGCCGCACTGGAACTGGAGCGGCCACGAGGGCGAGGTTATCCGCGTCTGGGCCTATTCGAACTGCGATGTTGTGGAACTCATCCTCAACGGCCGGAGTCTCGGGCGGAAACCGATCCCGCGCTACGGACACGGCGAATGGGAGGTGCCCTACGCGCCCGGACGCCTTGCCGCCCGCGGCTTTCGCGCGGGCAAGGAGGTCTGCACCGCTGCGATCGAGACCTCCGGTCCACCCGCGCTTTTGCAATTAGAGGCGGACCGCACGGATCTGCGCGCCGATGGCGCGGACCTTGCGGTCGTGACGCTCCGGGTCAGCGATGCCAGGGGCCGCACCGCATCCGAGGCCGATGCCGAGGTCACCTTCAGCCTGCAGGGGCCGGGCCGGATCATCGGCGTGGGCAACGGCGATCCGGCCAGCCATGAACCCGACCGCTTTTGCGAGACGGTGACCACCGCGAATATCCACAACCTCGAGGAGCTGGTGCTGGAGTCGCTCGAGGACGGCGCCGTCCAGGCGGCCGCGGCTTCACCCGCCGCCTGGAAAGCCGCCTTCCGCAGCGAGCGCAATGCCGATTGGCGGGCCTATCAGGACTCTTTGATCGCCGTGCGCGGCACCTTCAGCCTCGAGGGCGCCAGCGCGCAGACCAGCGTAACCCTGTTCGCCAAGTGCGTCGTCGAAGATCAGGCCATCCTCATCAACGGCCATCCGATCGCCGCGGGCTTTGGCCGGGACGATCAGCTTCCTGGTTTCAGGATCGACCCGGCTTTTCTGCATGCGGGTGCGAACGAATGCCTCTTCCTCGGCAAACGCTTCCGGAAGCGCTACCAGTGGGACGAGCCCAATACCGATCCCGGCGTCGTGCAGCTTTTTACGCCGGCCGCGCCCTGGAAACGGCGGGCCTTTAACGGAGTGGCGCAGGTGCTCGTCCAGGCGGGAGACGCAGCCGGCGAGATCACCCTGACGGCCGCCGTGCCCGGCCTGGCGCCGGCGCTGCTGCGGCTGCGCGTGCAAGAGGGCTCCCTCCAGCCAGCGGCAAAATGACCGCGGCGCAGGTAGGCCAACTGGATTGACGGGCAGCGCGTGCGGCCGCGCGCAAGCTCTGTGCCAGGCGGCCCTGCACAGGCGGCTTGTGCTAGTTTACACCGCGTACATCATAGAGGTGCACACCGGAAATGCGGCCTTGCGTCAGATCCGGGCAGGCCGCGAGGAACGCCAGCGCGCCCGCTGGCTGGTGCCCCCAAAAGAGAAAGGCATCGATCCGGAACTCCCGCAAGGCCTGGCGCACGGCCGCTTCGTCCGGATACGGGGCGCTGCTGCCGATGAATTTCCACTGCCGGTAATAGCAGAGAATGAGGCTCTCGTTCCAGTTTTTGTTGGCCGCGATTCGCGATGCCGCCGGGACCGGCGCTACAGCCAGTGCGGCCGCCCGCTCGTACTGGGTCTTGTCGCGCTGGCGGTAATGGAGGAGCTTCTCCACGGGGAAATAACTGAAGGAAAGCACCAGCAGCACGGTGACGACCCGCGCAGCCAGCCCTTTCTTCTCTTTCAACCAGACGCTGGCCAGCTGCATCGCCATGAGCAATACGAGCAGATGCAGAAACCACAAATAGCGCTCCTCGACCCAGACCAGCAAATACCCCGCACAAAAAATCATCAAGGGGAAGAGCCACCGCCAGGCTTCGGGCCAGGGGATGCACGCCGGCGGTTTACTCAAACCGAAATAGAGAAAGATCAGCACGATCCCCCAGGCGAAGGGCGAAAACTGGCCCAGCAGACCGAGGAGGATGGAGAAAAATCCCCTGATGATCTGGATATAGGCGGCCAGATCCGCCCACGATTTCCAGGGCGACCAGGCCTGGACCTGAATAAAGTGGGGATCATCCCAGACGCTGGTCGCCTCCTTATGGGGAAGATCCACAAACCCGGTGCGATCGAGTGGCAAACCTTTGGCGCCGGGATCGATGAAGGCGAAGAGCCAGCCGCTGAAATGGTGCCCCAAACTAACGCGGCTGTATTTCGCGGACTGCACCGCCATCCAGCCGCCGACGATCATCCCAAAGATCAACATCACCGTGGCATAATGCAGAAGAATCCGGCGCGCGCCGGCTTCTCGCCGCTGCACATACTCGAGCGCATGGACGATAACCAGATGGACCAGGACAAAGGGCTGCGCATAATACTTGGCCAGAAAGGCCAGACCCGCCGCCAGGCCTGCGCCCACAGCGTGCCGCCGCCGTGTGAAATACGCGGGGCTGTAGAGCAGGGTCAGATAGAAGAGCAGGCAGAGCGCGACGAGAAGATCGGGACTGAGCACCGAGAAGGCCATCCAGAAGAGGATCGGCACCAGGGCCAGCTGCCACAGCCAGCGCATCCAGCCGCCGATACGGAAACGATCGAGCCAGACCTCGAGCAGCACAAAACCAGCCAGGCCGATCAGCAGGTTCAGAGTCTTGAAGGCCATCTGCGGATCGGCGCCGCCGGCCAGGAGTGGCGCCAACAGCCACGAGATCAGGGGATTCCAGTGATTGCTGACGGATTGCAGAAAGTGACCCTGCAGGATCAGCCGGGCATTATTGATATAACTGATGCCATCCGGATTGATCTGAAAACGGTATTCCGGCAGCAGCAGCCACCCAAGAGCCAGATAGAGCCCCATGATACACCAAAGCGGCCAGCGCCGGGCAAAGCGTTTGAACATCATTTTTCTCCTTGACACCTTTATAAATTATGGTTTGGGTTCCTCCAGGCCGCCGCGGCAGACGGCAACCTAGATGAATTTGATCTTCCGCGCGGCAAAAAGGCTCATCCGCAGCAGCAGCAACCCGTGCCGGAAGCGGCTGATCTGCGTCGTGCCATACGCGCGGTCACGATAGCGCACGATCACCTCGACGATTCTGAGATTCAGTTTGGCCGCCCCGAAGAGCAGGTCAAAATCGCCAAAGGGATCAAAATCGCCGAAATAGCTTCTTCCCTGTTTGATCCGCTGATAGTCCTCCCGGAAAAGGACCTTGGTGCCGCACAGGGTATCCTTGAGCGGCTGGCCGAGGAGATAGGAAAAAAAGAGGCTGAACAGCTTGTTCGCGATGAGATTGAGGAATCGCATGGCCTCCTTCTCCATCGGATAGACCAGTCGGCAGCCGTTGATGAATTCGCCGCGATTGGCCATCAAGGCGTGATAAAATTTCGGCAAATCCTCCGGCGGCGTCGTCAGATCAGCATCCAGGATCATCAGAACCTCGCCGCTGGCTGCATCGAACGCCTCAAAGACGGCATTCCCTTTTCCGCTGCCGCTCTGCCGCATCACTTTGATATCCCGCTCGGGATACTTTTGCTGCACCGCCAGCATCCGGTCGTAGGTGTCATCCGATGAATGACCTTCGATGAAAAGGATCTCCTGCCCCGCGCCGAAACGCGGGATCCGCTGGATGGCGTTCTCGATATTGCCGCTTTCATTGCGCGCCGGAATGACCATCGTCACCGTGGCCTCGGCATGCGGGTGCGCGACCGGACGCGCGACGAGCAGGTTGATCATGCAGAGGTGGTTAAGCAGCGGCAGGTTGGCGATCAGACGGTTGCAGAGAAAGGCCAGCACCGGGATATTGCGCGGCAGCAGCAGTTTGCGCTCCTCACGGACGATCTCGAGTTCTTCCAGCTCGAGCAGATTGGCCATGTCCAGCGGCGAAAGCCAGTTCTGCAGGGGCTGCCGGAATTTAAGTCCGAGCTTTTCGGCGAGACGGAATAGCGGCTCCCAAAGATAACTGTAATAGGAGATGACGATCCGGCTGCGCGGGTGCGTAACCCGACGCAGATTTTTCAAAGCCGCCTGGATATCCCACAAGGTACCCACCAGATCGGAAAGGATGACATAATCGAATTTTTCGTTCAGCTCGAGGATTTCCGCATCATCCACCCGGAAGGTGAGCCCGGGGAACCGCTCCTGCGCCTTGCTGATCATGTGGGGCGAAAAATCCACCCCGACACCATACCCGGGACGAACCGCGGCGAGCAGTTCACCGGTACCGCAGCCGATCTCCAGCACCCGGCTGTTGGCCGGAATGATGAAGGAAAAGTAGCGCGCCAGACAACGGTGATAATAGCGGTTTTTCTTTTTCCACCGCCCGCGCTGAGCCGCATAATCATCATAATAGCGGATGAGATCCTGTTTATTCATTCCAAGCCTTTGTTTTTGTGATGCCGGGGAACCTCTCGCACGGGATCGGACGGCAGAGTGCGGGACCTCCTCCCGGCGGGTCAGCGCAGAAGCATCCATCTCCGGGTTGCTGCAAAGGTCCCCGCCTGCATCCGGCAGAAATAAAGTCCGCTCGGAGCCGGATTTCCTGCATCATCCCTCCCATCCCACTGCACCTCATGCTCGCCCGCACTCTGTTCGCCGTGTTCCAGGGTGCAGATCCTGCGCCCGGCAAGATCGTAAAGAGCGATCTCGACGGCTCCGGCCGTCCCGGTCTGATACCGCATCGCGGTTGATGCGTTGAAGGGATTGGGATAATTGTCCGACAGCGCAAACATCGCTGGAGCCGTCGGCTCCGTTGCATCCTCCACCCGGGTGAAACGAACCTCGACCTGCAACGGATGGCTGAAGTACTGGAAATAGGTGGCCCCGACGTTGGGCATATGCGGTGGCAGAATATAATGGGTGACCGAGAGATAGAGATAATTGATCGGATGCGAAACGGTCACCCCCATTTCGCCATAGGAAACGTGGTCGCCGGTGTCGTGGGGATCGGCAATGGCACTGTCGCGGTAATAGAGCGCGGTTGTGCCTTGCATCGGGGAGACATCGGCGGTGTGAATGATGGTTCCGGTCGCCGAGCTGATCTGCTGCCAGAGCTCCGCCGGAGCGGCTGCCACCGCATCGGGGATCCCGTCCACGGGCACGCCCAGGGGCGTGTGGGCATCGTAATAGATGCCGGGGGCGATCTTGTCGTTGAAATCAGCGCTCGCCTGCGCCCATTCGAGCGACAACGGCGCCCAGGAGAGATCGACGGTGATCAGGTCGTAAAACTGCGAACGGTAGGCGATGGTCAGCAAGCCCTGGCCCTTTTCCTGATACCCGGCTATGGCGCGGACGCGGCCATCGAGGACCTCCGGCTGGGGATCCTCCCCTTCGGCCCACTCCTCGGTGAAAACCTCCTGGGTGGCCGGCTTGAAGCGGTATTTGGAGCGATCGAGGAGATCCACGCCGCTGCCGTTGAGCTCGAGCCGGTCGCCCGCGATGTACTTGACCATGAGGCCCAGCTTGTAAACCGGGCTGGTGAAGAGACTGGAGGGAAAGTCGAAATCGACATAGTCGGTTTTGACGGTATCGGTCAGAGTAGCGGACCGGTAGAGATAGATCCAGCCTTTTTTCCCGGAGTCCAGGGGATCCACGATCATGATCTCGTAGCGGGGAAAGCTGCGCGAGGCATCATCATTGATCCACTCTTTGGCTGCCGCCTGATCGCCGCAGTCGCGGCCCATGACCACCAGCTCATCCGCAGGGTCGAGGAGTCCATTGTCGAAGGCGAGGTACTCCAGATTGCGTACCTCATCGAACTGCCAGGGGATCTGGTGCCACTGCCCGCTGCGAAAGGCATAGACGAAGAGCTGGTTGAGCGGCGCGCCGTTCAATCCCGCCAGCAGGGAGCCGGGGATCACCGCCGGATCGGCCTCCCGGTCAAGGGTTTTGGATGTCCCCGCCGCAGCAGCGGAAAGGCCGGAAGATGCCAGGAACGCCAGGGCGATCATCCCGGCGATGGTCAGGACACAGATCCCTCTCTGCATTGCAACCTCCTTCACTCGAATCGATTTGTTACCGGAACGCAGCATCACCGGTCACATGGCCGCGCAGCTCACCTTCACGGGGCGGGAATGACGGCGTGGAGTCAAACTCATTTCATAAAATAGCCAAACCCGGCGAGCAAATCAAGCTCTATCGCCGCCGCAGGGCCGCAGCCGCGAATTTGCTGACCGTGAACGCACAGGGGTGCAACCCGGATGGAAAGGCTCGCATTTGCCAATTGGATTTCTCGCCTTTTTTTCCTATCTTTTTCGCAAGTCCGTGCAGTCCTAAACCAGAAGCATATGCCTGATCTCACCGCAAATAGCCCTGATACCCGTAAACGCATCGCCGTGCTCGCATCCGGCGGCGTGGACAGCTCCGTCGCCCTGCACCTGCTGAAAAAGCAGGGCCACTCCGTCACCGCCTTCTATCTCAAGGTCTGGATGGAGGGCGATACCTTTTTCGGCCACTGCCCCTGGCGGGAAGATGTGGCCTATGTCGAAAAGATCGCCGCCCAGCTCGGGGTCCCCTTTGAGGTGATGCCGATGCAGCAGGAGTACTGGGATTTGATCATCGCCTATACCCTCCGGGAGGTCCAGGCAGGGCGGACGCCCAATCCCGACATGATGTGCAACAAGCTTTTCAAGTTCGGCGCATTTTACGAGCGGGCCGGGCGCGAATACGACGCGATGGCGTCGGGGCACTATGCCCGGACCCTGGTGGACGCGGCGGGAGAGGTCCATCTGCTGACCTCGAAGGATCCGGTCAAGGACCAGACCTATTTTCTCAGCCAGATGCAGCGCGACCAGATCGCGCGCTGCATCTTCCCCCTCGGCGAACTCGACAAGGCCGCCGTGCGCCGGCTGGCCCGGGAGGCCGACCTCCCCAATGCGCTGCGTCCCGACAGCCAGGGGATCTGTTTCCTCGGCAAGATCAATTACCGTGACTTTCTCAGCCGCCACGTCGGCCGCAAGCCCGGCCGCATCGTCGAGCAAGCCAGCGGCCGGACCCTCGGCGAACACGAAGGCTACTGGTTCTACACCATCGGCCAGCGCAACGGCCTGCGGCTCTCCGGCGGCCCCTGGTTCGTCATCGACAAGGACGGTCCGGAGAACATTATCTATGTGGCCCACGGCTACGATCCCGAAGAGATCTACCGCGACCGCATCGACGTCCAAGCCTTCAACTGGATCTCGCCGCGCAAGAGCGCAATTCTCGAGGGAGACGTTGCGGAGCTGGATCGGACCAGCACCGGCGCATCGCTCTTCGCCTGCAAGATCCGCCATTCCCCCGAATTTTTTCAGACCACCGTGCAGTTTGACAGCGAGGCCAGCCTCACGCTCCGGCCGCAAAGCCGGATTGCCGGTGTCGCCAAAGGCCAGTTCGCCGTTCTCTATGCGGGAGCGGAATGCCTCGGCGGTGGCGTGATCGTCTGACCACCTCACCTCTATGCCATGGGAGTAGCGATGCACTTTAAAACCCTTGCAATTCATCCCGGTGTCAAGCCGGATCCCCTCTACGGCGCGGTGATGCCCCCCATCTACCAAACCTCGACCTTTGCTTTTGCGGACGTCAAAAAGCCGGGCCCTTTTGACTATTCCCGGAGCGGCAACCCGACCCGCCAGCTGCTCGAACACTCCCTCGCTGTTCTCGAAGGGGGCACCACAGGCTTTGCCCTGGCCACCGGCATGGCGGCTGTGGCCACCGTGCTCGAGCTCTTCAAAAAGGGCGACCACCTCATCGCCCACGACGACATCTACGGCGGCACCTATCGCTACCTCAGTTCCATCGCGGCGGCTCACGGTATCGAGGTCGATTTCGTCAACCTGCGCGATCTCCAGGCCTTCGAACAGGCGATCAAGCCGAATACCCGCGGCGTCTGGACCGAAACTCCGACCAATCCCCTGATGAACCTGCTCGATCTGGCCGCCATCGCCGCCATCGCCCGCAAGGCCGGACTGATCACCATCTGCGACAATACCTTCCTCACACCCTGCTTCCAGCAGCCGCTGCAGCTGGGGATCGATATCGTCCTGCACTCGACCACCAAGTACATTAATGGCCATTCGGATGTCGTCGGCGGCGCGCTGGTTACGGCCGACCCCGGCCTTGCCGAGCGGCTCGGCTTTTACCAGAATGCCATGGGCTCAGTCCCCGGCCCCTTCGATTGCTTTCTCGTCCTGCGCGGCCTCAAGACCCTCGGACTGCGCATGGAGGAGCATCACCGCAACGCCCTCGCCATCGCCGAGTGGCTTGAAAAGCATCCCGCGATCGAACGCGTTCTCCACCCCGGCCTCGCCAGCCATCCGCAGTACGAACTGGCCCGGCGGCAAATGCGCGGCTGCGGCGGCACCTTTTCCTTCTGCGTCAAGGGCGGAGAGGAGCAGGCCTTCCGCCTCCTGCGCGCGGTCAAGATCTTCACCCTGGCCGAATCCCTGGGCGGAGTGGAATCGCTCATCGAACATCCCTGGACCATGACCCACATCTCCATGCCCGAGGAGGTACGCGCCCGCGTCGGCATTACCCGTGCGATGATCCGGATCTCGGTGGGCCTGGAGGACGTAAATGATCTGATCGACGATCTCGAGCAGGCGCTCAAGCCGGTCTGATACGGGGGTCTCTCTGGAGGGCCTGAAAGTGTTCTGATCTGCCACCGGCGGTGCCGGCACTTGCCGCCCGCATCCTCTTTCGCCCACGGACACGGCGGCTCACCCTTTGGGAAATGACGCTCATGTACGCAAATCTGCTGAAACCCGAAATCCAGGAGTTCATCACCAACCGCGACCTCAAGACCCTGCGCACGCTGCTCGACGACTGGCTGCCCCAGGAGATCGCCATGCTCATCGATGGGCTCTCCGCTCCGGAGGACATCGTTGTCTTCCGCCTGCTGGAGCGTGACACGGCCGCCCGCGTTTTCGAACTCCTGCCCTATGACAAACAGGAAGATCTGCTCAAAGCCCTGGCGCGCGACCAGGCCTTTCTCGCCAAGCTGCTGAGCGACCTCTCTCCCGACGACCGCACCGCCCTGCTCGGCGAACTGCCCGGCGAAATCACCCAGCAGCTCCTCGGCATGCTCGACGAAAAGGACCGCAAGGTCGCCACCACCCTGCTCGGCTATCCCCCGGAGAGCATCGGCCGCCTGATGACCACCGAGTACATCGCCGTGCGCGAGGAGTGGCCCTTGCAGCGGGTCTTCAATCACATCCGCCGCACCGGCCGGGACGCCGAAACCCTCAATGTCATCTATGTCGTCGACAAGAAAGGCCAGCTGATCGACGATCTCCATATCCGCCTGATCCTGCTCGCGGATCCGAAGAGCAAGATCGCCGACATCATGGACCGCCATTTCGTCGCCCTGCGCGCCATGGATGACCGCGAGTCGGCGGTGCAGGTCTTTCGCGAATACGACCGCACCGCACTGCCGGTGATCGACAGCAACGGCATTCTCATCGGTATTGTCACCGTCGACGATGTGCTCGACGTCATGCAGGAAGAGGTCACCGAAGACATTCAAAAGATCGGTGGTAGCGAGGCCCTCGACGAACCCTATCTGCGCATTGCCCTGCCGACGATGATCCAGAAAAGGGCACGCTGGCTGGTCGCCCTCTTTCTCGGCGAAATGCTCACCGCCTCGGCCATGGGCTATTTCGAGGCCGAGATCGCCCGGGCCGTGGTCCTGGCCCTCTTCATCCCCCTGATCATCTCCAGCGGCGGCAACAGTGGCTCCCAGGCGGCCACCCTGGTGATCCGCGCCATGGCCATCGGCGAGGTGCGGCTGAGCGACTGGTGGCGGGTCATGCACCGCGAGATCCTCTCGGGGCTCTCCCTCGGACTGATTCTCGGCACCATCGGCCTCATCCGCGTCACCATCTGGCAGCATTTCTTCCACCTTTACGGCCCGCACTGGTTCCTCATCGCCCTGACCGTAGGCTTGTCGCTGATCGGGGTGGTGCTGTGGGGAACCCTGGCCGGATCCATGCTCCCCTTCCTGCTGCGCAAGCTCGGGACCGACCCGGCGGCCTCCTCCGCCCCCTTCGTCGCCACCCTGGTCGATGTCACCGGGCTGGTGATCTATTTTTCCATGGCGGCGTTGATCCTCGGCGGCATCCTGCTCTGAGGCCGGGAGCCTGGCACCCCGGCCCTAGGGGATGCCGGGGATGTCCGTATAGGTATGGTTCTTGTAGTACGCCAGATCGTGGGCCGGCGGCACGCATCCGGCCGGAAAGGGCCGGCGGGCAAAGGTCTGAAAATAGAGCAGGCAGCCGTCCCGCCAGATCTGTGCATCCCGCTCCTGTTTGGCCAGCAGCGCCTGAACCTCTCTGAACCGCTCGTTATCGATATCCTCCCGCACGGCCTCCCACTCCACGCGCATCCCGCCGACCTCCCGGACCCCCTGGTCATAGTGCCGGCAAAGCTCCTCCCACAAGGATTTTCCCGAGTGCATCGTATAGCCCCAGGGCACATGATGGAACCAGAGCAGCAAATTCTCCGGACAGGTGGCGAGGTGCGCAAAGCGGTCGCGGACCGGCGGGAAATACTGGCTGACGGCGTTGCTGCCGTGCTGAGTGCGGTCGAAGCCGAGGCCGACGCTGTCGGCGCGGTGGTAGTAGACCGAGGTCCAGTCAGCGCGGCCGCTCGCGACCCAGGGTCCGGGTCCGTAGTGATGGCCGTAATACATGATGTGATGGAGGCCGAGCGGCGTCATGTAGCGGACCGCGGTTTCGCGCGAGGCGAGCATCATGCGGACGATACGTCGGGCCGCCGGCCGCGCATGGGTGAGGGTCATCGCCACCCATTCCCGGGCGATGGTTGCCGAGTCCAGATCCGGGTCCCAGGCCAGGCGGCCGAAGGCATACCAGTTGGCCTGGGCGAAGGGATGACCGGTCCAGTTGCGCACATCCCCGATATTGGCCACGCCCGCCATCGCGGTGCAGCGCTGGTGGAAGAGGCTGCCGTCGATCACCCGGGCCACGGTCGCGCCTGGGCCGGCCGCCCGGGTATCGGCACGCAGGCACTCCTCATAGAGCGGCGCGAGGAAGACCAGATGCACCGAGGCGCCGAGGTACTCCTGGGTGATCTGGAATTCAGGCATGACCCGGGTGCGGGGCATCGCCCCGAAGAGGGGATGGAACGGCTCGCGCGGCTGAAAATCGATGGGGCCGTTCTTGGCCTGAATGAGCACATTGTCGCGAAAGCGGCCGTCGAGGGGGACGAACTCGCTGTACGCCTGCCGGGCGCGGTCTTCCGGGACATTCTGATCATAGACAAAGGCGCGCCACATCACGATCCCGCCGTGCGGCGCGACCGCATCGGCGAGCAGATTGGCGCCATCGGCATGGGAGCGGCCATAGTTCTGCGGCCCCGGCTGCCCCTCGGAATTGGCCTTGACGAGAAAGCCGCCAAAATCGGGGATCAGGGCATAGATCTCGTCCGCCTTGGCCCGCCACCAGGCAATCACCCCGGGGTCAAGGGGATCGGCGGTCGCCAGCCCGCCGATCTCGACCGGCGCGCTGAAACGCGCGGTCAGATAGACCCGGATGCCCCAGGGCCGGAAGCAGTCGGCCAGGGCCTTGACCTTGAGCAGATAGGCCGCGGTCAGAACCCGGGCGTTGGCGTTGACATTGGTGAGGACCGTCGCATTGATGCCGATCGCGGCGTTGGCCCGGGCATAGTCGGTATAGCGCGGATTCAGGCTGTCGGGGAGCACCTCCCACTCCCAGAGCGAGCGCCCCGCATAGCCGCGCTCGACCGTGCGGTCGAGATTGTCCCAGTGGTTGAGAATCCGGATCTGCACCTTCGGGGCGCTGCGGATCTCGAGGCGGGCGATCTCCTGCCGGGTTTGCAGCAGCCGCAGCAGATGAAAGACCCCATAAAGGACCCCGCGGTCGCCGGGAGCGGCAATGGCGATGATCTCCTTGTCCTGATAACGGGCGCTGTGGATGCGGTAGCCCTCCTCGCCCAGGCCGGCGAGGGCGCCGCCGGTCTCGAGGGCGGCGATGATCCGGGAGCCGGCGGGCGTCCCCGCCACCACGGTGCCGGAGTGCAGGAGCGCCGGCGCCTCCGCCCGGGAGCGCCCGAGCAGACCGCTCAACCCGGCGCCGAGCTCGGCCGCGGCGGAACGCAGCAGCGGCGAATCGCCTTCGACCCTCCAGGCGGAGATACGCTGGTCATACGCAGCGAGAATCTGCGGGTCGTCGATGCGGTCATAGCGCAGCCAGAGGCGGTAGCCGTCCTCGGCCCGGGTCGCAGCGGCCGTCCACAGCAGCGCCAGCAGGATCACGCGTTTCTTCATCTTTCTCCTCCTTCAGACCCTGCACTGCGGATCAGGAGCATCCGCCGGAAAAACAGTCCTTCACCGGGCGAAATCCAGGGGACCGGTTTTCATCCACCCCGCTTTTCTCTTGCATCTCTGGGTCCGGATATGTATAATTAGCCAGGGGTAATCTCGCGGCAGTGCTGCTACCCAACTTGCATGATCCAACATGGAGGGTAGCATGGAAGAGGAAATCTGCTGCCCGAAATGCGCCAAAAATTATGGTAAAAACTATACGGTGATCGTTGGCGAGGTGGTGTAAGGCTCCGGGACGGGGATGGAGCTGAATTCAAAACGGAGTAGGAATCATGACCACGACAACATCCGACAGGGCGCGAATCGTCTATTTTTCCCACGGCGGCGGCCCCCTGCCGATTCTCGGCGATCCCAGCCACGCCGCCATGATCGAATTCATGAAGCAGCTACCGGCGCGCCTGCCCAGGCCTGAGGCCATCCTCGTCATCAGCGCCCACTGGGAAGAAAACGAAGCCACCCTGCTGAGCGCGGAGCGGCCGCCGATGTTCTATGATTACTACGGATTTCCCGCCGCCGCCTATGCCATCACCTATCCGGCGCCCGGACATCCGGCGCTGGCCCAGCGCATCGCGGATCTGCTCAGCGGCAGCGGCGTCCCGGCCCGGCTCGATCCCCGGCGCGGTTTCGACCACGGCCTTTTCATCCCCCTGAAAATGATGTACCCCGGAGCGGATATCCCCGCCCTGCAGCTCTCCCTGATCCGCGGCCTCGATCCGGCGGCGCACCTCGCCCTCGGCCAGGCACTGCGCAGCCTGCTGCCGGAGAATATCCTGGTCATCGGCTCCGGTTTTTCCTTCCATAACATGCGCGCCTTCTCCTGGGAGGGCATTGCCGAGCCGGATCCGGCCAACGACGCCTTCCAGGAGTGGCTCATCGAAACCTGCACCGCTTCCCTTACCGGTGAGGAGCGGGAACAGCGCCTGCGCGACTGGGCCAAGGCGCCCTCGGCGCGCTACTGCCACCCCCGCGAGGAGCATCTCCTGCCGCTGCAGGTCTGCTACGGCCTGGCGCAGCGCCAGGCCGAGCTCATTTTTGATGATTTCATCCTCGGCAAGCGTGGTGTGGCCTTCCTCTGGTAACCTCCTGCTCGTCCTGCCCCTGGAACAGCGGCGGCCGGATGAACCGGGCTGCCGCTGACGCAAAACTCACTCATACCCTGTTCGCCCTCAAAACCGGCGCGGTCAGAAAGGCTTTTCATCCGGCCGCCGCTGAACCGTAACTCACTCCGCCGCGATGCCGAGATGCTGCTGGATCTGCTCGAGCGGCACCCCCCTGGTTTCGATCACCATGAATTTGACCCAGATCAGCTGCAGCACCATCATGCCGCAGAAAAAGAGGAAAATATAGCCGGGCGCCATGGCCGCCACCATCCGCGGGAAAAAGGTCGTGAGCAGAGCCGCGAAGACCCAGTGGGTGAAACTGCCGAAAGCCTGGCCCTCGGCGCGATGTCGGGTGGGGAAAATTTCCGAAATGAAGACCCAGATCACCGCCCCCTGGCCGACCGCATGCGCCGCGATGAAGGCAAAGATGAAAAGCGGCACCATGGCAAAGTGGCCGGTGAAAAACGCCCAGGCCGTAAGCCCGAGCGAGACGATATAGCCAAAGGAACCGATGAAGAGCAGGGTCCGTCGCCCGAGGCGGTCTATGAGCCAGAGTCCGACAAAGGTGAAAAGGAGATTGGTCACGCCGATGCCGACCGATTGCAGCAGCGCCGCCCGGGCCCCGAGGCCAGCCATCTCGAAGATGCGCGGCGCAAAATAGAGCACGGCATTGATGCCGGAAAGCTGATTGAAAAAGGCAATGAGGAAGGCGAGCAGGATCGGAATGCGCAGGCGGGCGGTCCAGAAGCGCGCGGAGACGACCCGGTCGGCCGAGGCGGACTGGATCTCATCTGCCAATCGTTCCAGCTGCGCCGGCGCAGCCTCCGGTTCGATCTTCTGCAAGACCTGCATGCCCGCGGCGCGGTCGCCCTTGCGGCCGATCAGCCAGCGCGGGCTCTCCGGCAGGGCGAAGCAAAGCAGGGTATAGAGGACCGACGGGAAGGCGGCCACGCCCAGCATCCAGCGCCAGGCGTTGTCGCCGAGGTCGCGGAGGAAGTAATTAGAGGCGAAGGCGACGAGAATGCCAAAGACGATATTGAACTGGAACGCCCCCGCGAGCCGTCCGCGCCAGGCGGCCGGCGCGATCTCGGAGATATAGAGCGGCGCGGCGACGGTGGAGACCCCGATCCCCAGTCCGCCGATAAAACGGGCGGCGATGAAAAGGACGATGCCATTGGCGAAGGCACAGCCGAGCGCCGAAATGACATAGAGCATGCCGACGCACAACAGGGTGGCCTTGCGCCCGAAGCGGTCGGAGGGCCAGCCGCCGATCAGCGCCCCGAGCATGGTGCCGTAAAGCGCCGCCCCCATGGCGATGCCGTGCAGCCCCGGACTGAGGTGCCACAGCGCCTGAATGATTTGCTCCGCCCCGGAGATAACGACCGTGTCGAAGCCGAAGAGGAACCCGGCCAGGGCGGAGGTAAGGGACCAAAAGACAATGCGTGCTTTCATAGTGCGGTATCCTTCGAAATTGGGGTGGACTGTTCGTTGCCCTGAATGTACGAGATAATCTGTTGTTTTGCAAAAAATATTATTCGGCGGCGGGAGCCCGCGCCGGGCGCTGTCCCGCTATTTGAGCACCAGCAGCTTGGTGACCTGCCGCTGCGCTCCCTGGATGAGGGCGCAGACATAGAGACCCGAGGGCAGCCGCGAGGCATCAAGGCGGATCTGGTGGCTGCCGGCCGCCATCTCTCCGTCCGCCAGGGCGGCCACCTCCTGCCCCAGCGCATTAAAGAGCGCCAGCCGGGTGCGCCCGGCACGGGCCAGGCTAAAAGAGATCGAGGTGTGCGGATTGGCCGGATTGGGATAGCAGTTGCACAGTGCGAAACGCTGCTCGTCGGCATCCGCCCGGCCGACGGCAGCCGCTTCGTCGCAGAGGATATAGGCCTCCCCCGCCGCGGCGGGTCGGGATTCCAGGCCCTGATCGTCGCAGGCTTTGGCGGTGATCAATCGGCGGCCGCGCAGGATCTTGTAGTCGGCCAGGTTCCAGGCGAAGGCGAAATCGTGCGCCCGGTCGCTGCTCTCGCCGATGAAATGATCGTCATAATAATACTCGACGCGGCGCACATCCGCCGAAGCCGCAACCGAGAGCACCAGGGTGCTGTCGAGGCGGACGGTACTCTCCGCGGTCAGCCGCAATGCCACCTCCGGCCGCTGATTGGGGGTATAGGGTCCGGTATGGGTGCCGCAAAGATACCCATAGGCAAAGATGGCCTGCGACTGGGTCTGCTGGATGGTGAACTCGCTGCCGGCGATGCTCCAGCGGTTGGGGAAGCGCGCCTCGCCATCGGGAAAATCAGCGATTGCCGGATAGGCCGTGGAGCGCGAGTAATCCTCATCCCCGATCCAGGTCCAGCTCTCGCCCGACATCCAGTCGCCAGTATAATGCATGTCATAAATCACATATCCGGGCAGGACCGGATTGTCGTAGACCATGCTGTTGTAATCGGTCAGGTACCAGGAGTCGCAGTGGAAGGGCTGCCGCTCCGGATTCTCGCCCAGGCCGCTGATCCGCACCAGGTCGAGCTGGTTGCCGCCAAGGCAGTAATCGCAGGTGGTCCGGCAGGCGTCGAGAAATTTCTTCTCCCCCGTGAATTCATAGGCGGCGGCCGCCGTAAAGATTTTCGGGGTGCTGAGCGAGCCGAGCATGTGCATAATGGTGCGCGAGGCGCCGTAGCGGAAACCGCGGTCGCCGGCGGTCTGCACCGTCTCCTTGTCGGCCATCGCGACGAGGTCATCGATACACTGCTGCCGCAGCGCCCGGTCAAGTCCGGGATGGCCATCGGGGATACGGCCGAAAATCAGCGCGGCATGGTGCCATGGATTGATCATGTACCAGAGCAGGGATTTCCAGCCGTTATCGCGGGCCTTGCAGCTGCGGAAATCCTCCTGATAGGCCGGGGTGCCGGTATAGCGGTAGAGCGCGGCGGCGGCCATCATCCGGCTGCGGTTGATATCGTCATCGGCATCCTGATTTTGCGCGTGCGCCCAGGCGTAGGCGGTTTTCGCCTCGCCGATCCAGCCCGGGCTCTGCGGATGCACGCCTCCGGCGCAGCGATCGAGATCGATGCCCAGGTAAGCGGCGCAGGCGGCATAGCGGTAGGCCATCAGCACCGAATCCGCGCCCTTGAGGGCCATGACCCGCCGGTCTTTCCAGGAGGCGGTGCCGCTTTCAGCGCCGGCATCCACTCCCGCATAGCCGGGAATCCCGCCGGTGGAGTAGCCCTGGGCGATCAGCGCCTCCCGGGTCCGCTTGTAGTACTGGATCAGCCACATCGCCTCATCGAGCACATCGGGGAGACCGTTTTTCCCTTCATCGATCCAGGGCGTCCCGGCATCGGTCTGGTATCTGGCGCCGACATCGCCGTCGCCGAAATTCTCCGGTTTCAGGTCATAGAGCGCCAGCAGCGTCATCGGCACGACATAGTGGTCGGGATAGGTGTCCCAGTCGCCGGCGTCATGGTACCAGCCCCAGACCCCGGTGACGCTGCCCTTGCCCTTGTTCGGGTCGAAGTTGCCCTCCGTCTTGAGATCGGGATAGTACTTCATCACGATCCCGTCCTCGGTGCGGTGATCGCGGGGATAGATCAGGCCCGGTTCGATCTCCTTGTTGACCCCCTGCCGCTGGGTGAACAGCGCCCGCGAGGTATAGTAATAGGCCTGGCGGTAGACATCGCCGCCGATCTCGAAGGGGTACGAGCAGCCCATCTTTTCGACGACAAGGCGGTATTCTCCGGGTGTGGTGAATGCGGAGAAATCGCACTGCCAGACGTCGGCGCGGGTATAGTTCTTGTCGCTGAAGGTCGTGCTGGAGAAATCAGCGGCCGTCTTGAGCCGGTGCCGGTTGACCGAGCCGGAGAAGACAATGGCGTTGTCAAAAGTCCGCACCAGGTGAAAGGGGGCGTAGTAATAGCGGTCGAGATTGAGCGCGCCGGCGGGATGGCCGGGCGTGTCGAAGGAGCCCATCCACTGGGAGAGGTAGGCATACTTGGGCGCCTCCGGGACCATGCCGATCTGGTTGAGATGAATCGCCGGCGAGCGCAGGGAGAAGGCGTCGAAAAGGAAGGTCCAGATATTGACATTCGCGGCGAGGCCGTTCAGCTTGACCGTGTAGGTGCTGCCCTGATTCATGCTGAAGGGCAGCTCGAGGTAGATCCAGTGGGCCAGCAGCACCTTGGGCATCGGCGCGGCTTGGAGATCGTTGAAGGATTCGCCTTTGGACTTGCGTCCGGCAGCGACCGGTCCCAGGCTTGTATGATAGCGGATATCGTCGGGGCTGGAGATCGTATAGTTGGAGAGAACGGCCGCTGCTTCGGCATCGAAGCGCGAGTAATAAACCCGGTTGCCCTTGGCGCGCTCCTGGCCGATGCCGAAGTAATCGATGTGCCCTTCGGAGAACTGGAGCACGAGAATCTTGTCGGTCACCGGCTGGATGCGGATCAGATCAGCGGCCAGGAGGGCCGGCGCCAGAACAGCCGGCACCAGTCCGGCCAGGCCAAGCAGAAACCTGTGCTTCACGTGCTGTGCTCCAGAAAGGTTGAAAGGCGGAAGCACAGGCCGGCCAAGCCAGGCAGAATCCTGTGCTTCACGTGCAGAACTCCTGAAAGGTTGAAAAGCGGAAGCACAGGCCTCCGCAGAGGATTGATTTCACCAGCTTTTCACAATCTCCGCAAAACACTCCACGCCACCGGGAACGACGGCGCCGTAGCCATGCCCCGGCCGCGACCAGGCGCCCGCCAGGTAGAGGTTTTTGACCGGAGTGGTGTGCCCGACGCGGGTGTTCCCCGAATTGTTGACCGTCTGATCCCAGCCGTAAATGGCACCGCGCGGATGGCCGGTGTAGCGCCGGTTGGTCAGGGGCGTACCGATCTCCTTCACCTGGATGGCTTTGGCCAGTCCGGGCAACAGGGCTTTCTCCGCCTTGGCGATGAGGATATCCGCCATGCGTTCTTTCTCCTTGCGGTAGGCCTTCTTGTCACCGGCGAAATAGGCCTTTTCATATTTTTCCCAGGGGCCATAGCCCTGCAGGGTCATGAGATTGATGGTATTCTTGCCCTGCGGGGAGTACGCAGGAGTGATCGCATCGTACAGGGTGATGCTCACGCCGCCGCTTTCGACATCGCCCTTGAGCGCGCCCGCATAGGCCGCTTCCGGGTCATACGAGGTTTCAACGAAAATTTCCGAATCGGTGATGCCCAGTTTTTTGACCAGATCTTCCTTGAGGCCGAGAAAAACCTGAAAGCTCCCAAGGCTGATGCTGTACTTCTGCCACTTGGCCTCTTCGGCGGCATAGCGGACCGGGTCGTCGAGCAGCCGTCCCAGGGTTTCCTGCGGACTGGCGTTGGAGACCACCGCCCGCGCTGTAAAGGTGCGGCCGTCCTGGGTGCGTACCCCTGTTGCTGCTCCGTTGCTGACCAGAATCTTGTCGGCCCGGGAATTGAGCAGCACCTTGCCGCCGCGCTCGCTCAGAAATTTGACGAAAGCATTGGAAATGTCCTGCGAACGGCCTTTGGGATAGAACCCGCCGCTTCTGAGGTATCCCGTGAAGGGCAGAGCATAATAGAAGCAGGAGAGTTTAGCGGGTGGCAGGCCATAGTATCCCCACTGCCCCGAGACGATGGCTTTCAGTTTGGGATCGCGAATCCGGGTGTCGGCCATCTCGCCCCAGGTTTTGCTGTAAAACCTGAAGAGAAAGGGAAAATCACTGGGGAAGGTGCTCATATCCACCTGGCCCCGTTTGGCGGAGAGGCGGCCGATATCATCGGCCAGTCCCTGCATATCCGTAAAGAGCCCCTTGATATTTTCGCTTTCATCGGGGAAGAGCTGGCACAACTGCGCAATATAGGCGTCGGGGGTATGCTGCGCCACGCGCAGATCGTGCTCCGGATAGATGGAGCGGAACAGGGTGGGATGCATCAGGAATTCGACGTCGGTGATTTCGGGAAAACCATAAATGAGGTTGAAACGGCCATCCCTTTCACCGACCGTGGTGGAATGCAGGGAGACGTCGAAATTGAATCCGCCCGGGCGCTTGAAAGCGGTGGCGTATCCGCCGGGTTTGTCGTGCTGTTCCAGGACCAGCGCCTTGAATCCCTGGCGGGCGAAGGCGGCGGCGCAGGAGAGCCCCGCCAGACCGGAGCCGATGACGATGACGTCATACTGGTCCGGATGAGTATCGGCTTTTCCCTGCGGGAAAGCGCCCCAGTCGAGTGCTGCGGCGGGAAAAGCGCAGGCCAGCATTTTGAGGAAATCCCGCCGGGGCAGTTGCTGTTCGTTCATACCACCTCCTTGGCGCCTTCTCGAGCGCCACGATTACATACCACAACATGCCGCGGCTTGCACGGGTAAATCTGAACCGGCTGATGCCGGCTGTGCCGCGGCACCATGGAACAGCCGTTCGACTATCGGTGCGGCCGCACCATGGTCTTGAGCAGATGTTCCAGCACCAGCTCCGGATGCTCGCACCAGCCCGTGTGCACCGGCGAGGTCTGGATGATGGTGCTCTTGGGGGCGATGAGCCAGTGGAAGCGCTCGCGCTGCGGCAGCCTGCCGATGGGTCCCGCCGCTTCGCCGCCGCGGCAGATTTGCGGATAGAGTTCCAGCTGGCTGCGCAGCAGCGCCAGATCCTGCCCCGGATCGAGCGCCAGCAGGCGCTCCTCGTCCAGCTCGATCCGCGCCTCAAGATATCTTTGCTGCGGGCAGGAGAGAATCACGCCGGCGTTGACGAACTCTTCGCGCTCGACCCGGGGGACGACGCGCAGGATCGCGTAATCATACAAGTAGGGACCGCGCACGCATCGCCTCCGCGACAAAGGATTCCGATTCCTCCAGCCGTTTTTTGAGATAGACGATGTAAGCCTTGCGGATTTCTTCAGGGCCCGAAAAGGGGGTGGCACCGTCGAACCACACCTCCGGAATCATCGCGATCACGCGCTCCACCACCTCCGGCCCGATGGCCGCCCGCAACTTGTCCCCGGCCTGCCGCAGTGCACCGGCTGAGGGCAGCAGAACATGATCCTTGATGAGGGTAAAGGGATCGCCGCTTCGCTCCAGATAATGGTTCCAGGAGTGGTGAAAATAGAGCGAGGCGCCATGGTCGATGAGGTAGAGCTGCTTGTGCCACATCAGCATGTTGGTATTGCGCGGTGTGCGGTCGATGTTGGTGACGAAGGCATCCAGCCAAACGATCTCGGAAGCCAGGGTTTCGGAGACCGGATGCAGCACCGGATTGAACATGATGGAGCCCGGGAGGTAATCGAGGCCGAGATTGAGTCCTGCACTCATGCGGATGAGATCGTGGATCTCCGGATCGGGTTCGGTGCGCGCCAGCTCCGCTTCCAGATGCACAAAGACGATCTCGGGCACGGGCAACCCGGCGGCACGGGCGATCTCTCCGGCGACCAGCTCGGCGATCAGGGCCTTGGGGCCCTGGCCTGCGCCGCGGAACTTGAGGACATAGAGGCCGTCGTCATCCGCCTCGACGATGGCCGGCAGCGAGCCGCCCTCCTTCAACGGCGTCACATAGCGCGTTGCTTCGACACTTCTGATGGTCACGGCTTCTCCTTTGATGGCGATGCCCCTGATCCGCTCTGGCGATGGCTACCGGTGAACTGCAGCCAGACCTCGCGGCTGCGCGGACCGTCGTACTCCATAAAAAAGAGGCCCTGCCAGGTGCCGAGCATCACCTCTCCCTCCTCGACGATCAGCATCTGCGCCGAGTTAGTGAGGGTGCTCTTGATGTGGGCGTCCGAATTGCCCTCGCTGTGGGCATACCCGGCTTCCTGAGGGATGGCGCGGTTGAGGAAAGCGGTGAGGTCGCGGCGCACATCGGGATCGGCATTCTCGTTGACGGTGAGGCCGGCCGTGGTATGGGGACAAAAGACCGTCACCGTCCCGCTCTCCGCGCCGATTTCGCGCAAAAAGGTGCGAATATAAGGAGTGATATCGACGATGTCGCAGCGGCGGCTGGTGCGGATGGAAATTCTCTGCATACCTGCGTTCTTTCACAAGGGTCACAATGCGGTGAAATGAAAGGCCTGAGACAAAAAATAGCCAACCGGCCAGTTAAAAACAAGCGAAATCAGGAAACTGGCCCCCGAAATCTGGCTCCCACCCGGGCGTCCCGTCACCGAGCTTAATCT
>Ga0116170_10001646_pt1 | contig 22384 bp, 21 predicted proteins | sample AD_JPNHW1_MetaG_FD_89797 | JGI IMG/M metagenome (GOLD analysis project Ga0116170, IMG submission 89797) | Active sludge microbial communities of municipal wastewater-treating anaerobic digesters from Japan - AD_JPNHW1_MetaG | ecosystem: Engineered > Bioreactor > Anaerobic > Digestate | place... | reverse complement strand
GGAATTGCAACCGGCGAACAGATGCTGGCTGCCATGGTGCTGGGCGCCGATGGGGTACAGATTGGGTCTCTTTTTGCCGCTTCGGAGGAATCATCGGCCAGCGGGGCGTTCAAACAGACCATTGTCGAAACCGGAGAAGGCGGGACAAAATTGATGCTGAAACAACTGGCGCCTGTGAGGCTGATTAAAAATGATTTTTTTAAGAAAGTGGAAGAAGCTGAATTACGCGGCGCTTCGGTCGATGAACTGAAAGAGTTGCTGGGAAAAGGGCGCGCAAAAAAGGGAATGTTTGAGGGCGATCTTGCCGAAGGCGAATTGGAAATCGGGCAGGGGGCATCTTATATTCATGAAATCCTCCCGGTGAAAGAGATTATGCTCAAGCTAATTACTGAATACCATGCTGCGTTGGTCAATTTGAAGAACTTGCCTGATTGGCAATAAGACAGAAACAATGGTCAATAAACTAATTGATGAGATAAAGCCTTTCATTGTGATGGAGGTGCTGGAGAAAGCTTCCGAAATGGAGAAGATGGGTATTGATGTGATTCACCTTGAAGTTGGGGAACCCGATTTTGATATTCCCGAAGCCGTAGAAGAAGAATCCACAAGGGCTATTCAAAATGGGCATACCCATTATACCCACAGTTTGGGTGATTTACAATTGCGCGAGGCGATTGTCCGGTATTATCAACGGATGTATGGGGTGGAAGCCTCGCCCGAAAACGTGGTTGTTACTTCCGGTTCTTCTCCGGCAATTCTGCTGGCATTGTCTTCCATTATTGAACCCGGCGACGAAGTAATCCTTTCCAACCCCGGATATGCCTGTTATTCAAACTTTGTCCGATATGTGCATGGAAAAGCAGTCGAAGTGCCAGTTTTTCCTGAAAATGGTTTTCAATATTCGCCCCGGGCCATCGCCGAAAAAATAACCGACCGGACTAAAGCGATCTTCATTAATTCGCCCATGAATCCTACTGGCAACCTGCTCTCGCCCGAAGTGATGAAGGAAATTGCCGGATTGGGACCAACCATTATCTCCGACGAAATTTATCAGGGACTGGTTTACGAAGGAAAACCCCATTCGATATTGGAATATACCGATAATGCATTTGTAATTAATGGTTTTTCAAAGGCCTATGCCATGACCGGTCTACGGCTGGGATACACCATCTGTCCCCGCGAATTTGTACGGCCCATTCAAAAATTGCAACAAACCCTCTTTATCTGTGCCGGTTCGGTGGCTCAGCGATGTGGTATTGTTGCCCTCGAAAATTGTGATGATGATCTGGAAGAGATGAAACGGATCTACAATCAGCGGCGTATTTATATGATTGACCGGCTTAAGAAGATGGGATTCACCATTCCCGCAGAGCCAACCGGCGCATTTTACATCTTTGTCGATTGTCGCCACGTTTCGAGCGACTCCTTTCACCTTGCTTTCGACATTCTTGAAAAAGCCCACGTGGGAGTCACCCCGGGTGTTGATTTTGGCTCAAACGGAGAAGGTTTTCTGCGTTTTTCCTATGCCAGCTCCATCGAAAACATCGAAGAAGGTTTAAACCGGCTTGAAAAGCACCTGAAAAACCGGTAACGGTTTGCTATAACCGTATGACCAGTTCATCCATACTTTTTCGTTTGTGAGCAGGAACACTTTCCGATTCGGGATAACCCAGCGGAATGAGTGCAATAGGTTCTTCCAATGGATTCAATTTTAATACCTCACGGCATTTCACCGTGTCAAAATTACAAACCCAGCAGGTTCCAAAACCCAGATCGGAAGCCTGGAGCGTGATGTGGTCGATGGCAATGGCTACGTCGATATCGGTATGGTCTTTCCCGTCCGATCCCCGTTTCCAGGCAATGTCGTGAAGCCCGGTAACGACAAGTATTACCGGTGCCGCATTAATCCAGTTGCGGTGATAGCACTCTTTGATTGCGGCCAGCATCTCTTCGCTCTGGATTACATAAATTTTGATAGGCTGATAATTTACTGCCGACGGAGCCATCCGGGCTGCTTCGAGTATCTGAAGGAGCTTCTCCTCTTCAACCGGTTTACTGGAGTAATTCCGCAGGGAATACCGGGCTGATGCCAATTGTTCGAAATTCATAGTGTAAGATGTTTTGTTTTTTTAATTTATTGAAATTAGCCTGTTTAAACAATCCAAAGGATAATTTTTCTTCTGAGCGATAAATTTAGATTGATTTGCCGACATGTTGGTTTTTTTAATTTAATTTTTTCTAAATTCGTTAGGAATATTTCAGGTACAGGGGGGTATGAAAAAGGGAGGTTTTATTGGTCTTATATTCATTTTGTTGACTCAATCGCTTTATTCAGTTAACGATTCGGTTCATTATGTTTTACCCGATACTTTCAATGATAACAATCCATCACACTATATCACGCTGGTTTCAAAAAGTGTCAACGATCAAAAACTGGATCTTGCAAAATATTTGATCGATAAAGGATTGGTTTTGGGTGAAAAAACGAAAAATTCCAATCTCCTGTATAACCTTCAGTATTATCTGGCCGATTATTATTATTTCAAGCAGGATTATCGCAAGGCCGGACAGTGGTATCATCAGGTGCTACCCGGATTTGAAGAGTTACACGATACGTTAATGATTGCCAAGACCTTGAATAGTGTAGGCTTGATTTATAGTTTTCAGAGAGATAATGAAAACACCCTGAAATATTATCTCCGGGAGGTTGAACTACTCGACCGGGTAAAGAATAAAAACCGGAAATTAGCGGTTGAACAGGTGGTGGTGCTTACCAACATAATCAATTTGTACCGGGTATCGGGGCAATATCTGAAGGTTAAGGAGAATGCATTGAAAGCAATTCCTTTGGCAACTGCGATGGGTGATTCTGTCCGTTTGGCAACCATCCTCAACTCATTGGGAAATGCTTACAAAAATCTGAATGAGGCCGATAAGTCACTGGAATCATTTAATAGGGCACTCGACATCTTTGACCAGCTTGGAGATGAGTACCGAAAGCCTTTTGTCTATTTAAATATTGGCGGGCTGTACGATTTTATGGGTAAAAGTGATTCTTCTTTAGCGTATTATAAATTGGCTGTTTCAAAGTTTAAGGAGGAAGGTTATTGGTATGGGTTATGGTCTGCCAAGTCGGGTCTTGCGGATATTTATTATAAAGCAGGTCGAATGAATGATGCCCGAAAATTATACGAAGAAGCTATCGATTCCTGTATTTTTTATCAGTTTAATGATATCCTTATCGATTCGTATGACGGCTTGGCTAAATTGGAATACAAAACCGGCAACTATCAACGGGCTTATGATCATAAAATGTTGGCAGTAAATCTGAAAGATAGTTTATACACAGTCGAGAAGGATGAGCAGTATGCCGAATTGCAAACCCGGTACGAAACTGTTCAGAAGGAGAGTGAAATCAATTTGCTGAAATCGGAAAAGATGATTCAGCAAAATAAGTTGAGAAAGAGTAAGTTCATTACGTGGACTGGTGTTGCAATCATTGCGTTTCTGTTGGCTGTTTTTTATGTGGGAACCATTTTTTATCGGCAAAAGAGAAATGCCAATATCCAGTTAACCGAGAAGAACCGCCAGATTGAAATGAAGAATGAACAGTTGGCTGCGATGAACCTGAACATAACTCAAATGAATGAGCAGCTACAGGAATCGCAGATTGAACTGACCAATGCCAACAATGCCAAAGACCGTTTCTTCTCCATTCTTGCCCACGACTTAAGGAACCCGTTCCACAACATCATGGGCGAATCGTATTTGTTGTCGAAAACCTATGACAAGATTTCTACCGAGGAACGGAAGAAATATGCTTCCGATATCCTATCTTCCTGTGAACAGGTAAATCGGTTACTGGGGAATTTGTTGGAGTGGTCAAAGACCCAGTCGAAAGGGATAAGTTTTCAGCCTGTACAATTCGATTTTTATCAGTTGGTACAAAATTCCCTTTCGGTGTTAAAAGGAGGCTTTGAGGAAAAATCGATTTTTCTGGAGAACCGTATTACTCAACCCATGGAAGTATTTGCCGATTATTCGATGCTTGAAACGGTCATGCGCAATTTGGTGCACAACAGCATTAAATTTACGCCGCAGGGAGGGAATATCACCTTATCGGCATCGATCCATAATGGCTGGCTGCAAACAGCAATCAGCGATACCGGAGTTGGTATCGAAAAGGAAAATCTGGCAAAGCTTTTTCAAATTGATTCAAATGTCAAAACCCGGGGCACGAACAATGAAAACGGAACCGGTTTGGGGCTGGTTATCTGCAAGGAATTTATCAATTATCACAAAGGCGAAATTTGGGTGGAAAGCACTCTCGGGAAAGGTTCCGTTTTTCACTTCTCAATTCCCGTAGCCTGATTTCTTTTCCCGCTTCTGTGGTTCTTTAACCACAATTTCGGAACGGCATACCGGGCAGATGTACATTTCGCAGCTCAGGCAGGCAAAGCAGTTTGAACAACTTCGTTGCAGGTCCTTCTTGTTGAATGTGCCACCGCAATCGTTACACCGGATGATGTTTCCCTCTTCTGACATGCTCTTTATGCTTTTACCTGAATGATTTCATCCAGTTTGGTGGTGTAGCATTTCGAGAGTTTTTCCTGTTTCAGCTTCCACTCTTTTCCCGAACCCTGGGCTGCCAGCTTTAGCGTATCGCGACCATATTTCCGGTTAATGCGATCGGTAACCACCGAAATTTTGTCTTGCCGCTGGCGGTCTTCTTCGAAGAAAAGGTTGCCCTGTATCTGGTTGTCAGGGACAATTCCGCTGACAATAACCCCCGCTTTTTTAAAGAGCAATCCGCTCCTGAAAATAGCGTCGAGTGCTTTGGCTGAAGCTTTTACCAAAAGGGAACTATTGCTGGTAGCGACTGGCAGGATGATGGTCTGGCTTTTATAATACATTTTTTCATTCGGATTGAACGGATCGGTATGGATGAATACCGTAAGCAGATTGGCCGCACAATGTTGTCGTCTCAGTTTCTCGGCGCAGCGAATGGCGTGTGTTGAGATTGCTTCCCGCATAGGTTCTTTCTCGCTCAGCTTTTTCCCAAACGAACGGGTCGTGGCGATTACTTTCTTTGCCTGGGGAATCTGCTCCATTTCGATGCAGGGTTCGCCCAGTAGCTCTTTTTGGATTCGGTGACCGGCAACACTCATGTTTTTTTTCACCCAAAGCGGGTTTAATTGGGTGAACTCCCTCGCGGTTTCTACCTGGTGCCGCAAGAGTAGTTTTTGGTAATTCCGTCCGACTCCCCACACTTTGTCGATTGGGGTATCTTCCAGGATTTCTTGTAATTGTAATTCGTTGTCGATTACAAGCACCCCATTGTGTTGTTTCGATCTTTTGTTGGCTACTTTGGCAATGGTTTTGGTAAAACCAATGCCGATGCTTACCGGAATTCCGGTGTTTCGGAATACCTTGTTTTTGAGCTCGGTTGCGAATTCTTGCAGGTTTAAGATTCCGTCCATATTCAGAAATGCTTCGTCGATGGAATAAACTTCTACTTCGGGAACCGCTTCCCGAAGGGTGTCCATCACCCGTTGCGACATGTCGCCATAGAGCGCATAGTTTGATGAGAAACAGGTAACCTGGTTATCGTGCATGAATTTTTCAATCTTATGGGCCGGCTCAGCCATCTTAATCCCAAGTTGTTTGGCTTCGTTGGAGCGGGAAATGATGCAGCCGTCGTTGTTCGAAAGCACTACGACCGGTTTGCCGTTCAGGTCGGGACGAAAAACCCTTTCGCACGATACGTAGAAATTGTTGCAATCGACCAGGGCAATCATACTCAATGTTTTTTGATGGTGTAGGTAACGGTGCCCCAGATTCGAAAGTCGTTTTCTTTTGAGATTTTGATCGGTTTGTAACGATCGTTCTCGGGCATCAGAAAGTATTCTTCACCGATTTTTACAAACCGTTTGATGGTGAATTCCCCGTCGATGAAGCAAACGACAATGGCGTTGATTTTGGGGGCAATGGATTTATCCACAATGATCAGGTCGCCGTTTGAGATCCCTGCCTTGATCATGGAGTCGCCGTTGACTCTTCCAAAAAAAGTAGAACTGGGGTTTTTAATCAGTTCCCGGTTTAAATCAATGCGGTCCTCAATGTAATCCTCGGCGGGTGATGGAAAACCGGCAGAAATGCCTGTTTGAAAAAGTGGCAATTCAATTTTGGTTGAAACATCGGCAGGAAAGAGCTCCAACTCGTTATTTTCATATATCTTTCTGATCTTCATCGATTCAAAAATAGCTGTTTTGAAGGAACGGCATTCGAAAATAAGTTTTAAAAATGCCAGAGTGGTATCAATTGTTCATTCAACTTTCAACTTCCCGCTGGCAATCTCTTCCAGTGAGGTGTTTTTGAAGTATTCAATAACCACCTGGTTGAGCCCTTTCCAGAAAGGCTGTACCGAGCATTCATCCATTCGCGTACAGTTAATCCCTGATGAGAGGCATTCGATTACGCAGATTTCGTTCTCCAGGGCCGTGTGGATGTCATAAATTGAAATCTCCGATGGCTTCCGGGTCAGGATGTAGCCGCTTTTTTTTCCTTTGGTGCTGGTAATCAACCCGGCAGCTTTCAGTGAATGGATAATGTGATCGAGATATTTCACCGATATATCCTGATGAACCGAAATATCTTTCTGAAAAATACCCTCTCCATTCGCATCGTTGGCCAATTCAACCATGGCACGAAGTCCATACCTTGTCCTTGTACTAAATTTCAACACGGTTCTTTTTTCGACAACAAATTTAACCCTTAATTGTTTTCGTGGGGCTGTTTCGGATGAAATCCGTGGCAGTAAAAACATCTTTCCCTGCAACAGATGCCGGCGGGTATGCGATATTTCATTATATTTACTCATATTTTATTATTTATGAATTATCTGAAATACACTTTTACACTTACTCCCGATACCCAGGAGTTCCGGGAAATCCTTATTGCCACATTAAGTGAGGTAGGCTTTGATAGCTTTGTAGAGAACGAAACGAGTCTGGAAGCTTTTATTCAGGAGGAACTGAGCTTTGCCGGTTTGCTTGAACCGGTCGATTTTGAATCGTTGTTTGCCTATCTCTATCAGGTTGAAAATGTTCCCGACCAGAACTGGAACGAAGTATGGGAGAAAAACTATTTCAAACCGTTGGTCGTTGCCGGCCGGTGTGTGGTCAGGGCACCCTTTCATACCGACTATCCGGCGATGGAGTTTGAAATTGTGATCGAGCCTAATATGGCTTTTGGTACCGGTAATCACGAAACTACTTCGATGATGATGGAGTTTATCCTTGAATCGGACATGCCGGGGAAAAAGGTGTTGGATATGGGGTGCGGAACGGGCATCTTGTCGATCCTGGCATCGAAATGTGGCGCCCGGAGCGTAACGGCAATCGATATTGATAAATGGTCGTATGAGGGTACGGTTGAAAATGTTTCGCTAAACGGAGCTACCGGCATTATCCCTGTTTTAGGCGATGCCACGGTCATTCCCGATGAAAAGTTTGATCTGATTCTGGCCAACATTCACAAAAATATCATCATGAGCGACCTGCCGGCCTATTTCAAGGTGATGGATCAGGCTGGTGCCATTATCGTCAGTGGCTTTTATGAAGCCGACCTGGACGATATTCTGAAAGTTGCCGAAGAACTGGGCTTGGTTCTTGAGCAAAAAAAAGTGAAAAACAATTGGTGCAGCGCACGATTGCAACTCAAAAAATAACTGAAATCCATAATTAAAAAACTAATATTCAACAATTATGAAAAAAATAGTTACACTTCTTATTGGCATCTTCCTGTTTGTTTCGCTCTTTGCTCAGGAAAAGAAAGATACGACCTATTGGAAAACCGGTGGAATGTTTTCGGTTAATTTTAATCAGATTTCTTTTACGAATTGGGCAGCGGGAGGATTAAATTCGGTTTCGGGAGTAGCAAAAGCTCAATACTCGGCCAATTATCTGAAAGCAAATATTTCGTGGGATAACCTTCTCGATTTGGGCTACGGACTTTCAAAGGTTCAGGGATTGGTCGTTCAGAAAAATGAAGACGTTATCAATTTGGAGTCTAAACTGGGAATAAAGGCGGCCAATAAATGGTTTTATTCAGGAATGTTAAACTTCAAATCTCAGTTTGCCCCCGGTTATTCCGACAAAGAAAATAAGAACCTGATTTCAAATTTCCTTTCACCAGCTTATTTGTTTCTGTCGGTTGGTATGGACTATAAACCAAGTGGTAAATTTTCGTTGATGCTTTCGCCTTTAACCGGCAAGATTACCATTGTGACTGACGACAGTTTGAGAGCCAATTATGGGGTTGATGTCGATAAAGTGGCTCGCCCGGAATTTGGTGCATACCTGAAATCGTCATTAAATACCGAGATTGTTAAAAATGTTGGCCTTTTAACCGAGCTGGGGCTTTTTTCCAACTATCTGAAAGATCCCGAAAAGGTCGATGTGGACTGGAAAGTCGCAATCAATATGAAAGTGAATAAATACATCAGTGCACAGCTTGGTACCAACCTGATTTACGATTATGATATCAAAGATCCGGTCGACGGAAAGGCAAAAGTTCAGTTTAAAGAGTTGTTTGGAGTTGGCTTCAGCTTCAAATTCTAAATAAAATTCATCAGATAGGGGGGAGGATGTTGCTTCCCCCTATCAATTTTATCCCATATTCATCGCCTCCTTTTTTATTTTTATTACCTGTTTTTTTCAATTTGTGGGATATTTTTTGCACCCCCTTTTGAAATCTTTTTCTCCTTTTATATCTGTGAATAATCGTATTCTTGTTCCAAAATGGAAATTTAGAGATGAAGCGCTTTTTAGTCATTGGTTTCTTTTTTCTTTTTGTCTTTGGCTCCTGCTCTTCCGGAGGGAAGATGGTGCAGGAAGGCTCTTCGACAAAAGGACTGAGAGAATTTCTTGTCCGGATTTCCGGGCAGGCTATTCTTTTCGGGCATCAGGATGATCTGGCATATGGTATCGGTTGGAAAGCTGTTCCGGGACAATCGGATGTGAAAAGAACCAGTGGAAGTTATCCGTCCGTGTTTGGCTGGGAGATTGGAAATATTGGCGATGCCACAAACCTCGACGGTGTTCCGTTCGATTCGATAAGGGACTACATTCAGCGGGCATACCGGATGGGGGGAATCAATACCATTAGCTGGCATGCACGTTATCCGGTCACTGGCTTTGATGCGTGGAATCTGACCAGTATCGAGGTTTCTTCTCTTTTGCCCGGAGGTGAATCGCACGATCTGCTGGTTAAAGAGCTTGATTTAGTTGCAGGCTTTCTGGCGTCACTAAAGGATGATTCCGGCAATCCGATCCCTGTGATTTTTCGTCCCTGGCACGAAATGTACGGGAGTTGGTTCTGGTGGGGATCGGCAACCTGTTCCTCCGAAGAGTACAGGCAGTTGTTCCGTTTTACGGTAGATTATCTCCGGAATAAAAAAGGACTAAATAACCTGCTGATCGCTTTTTCTCCCGATAAGGGGTTCGATACAAAAGAGGAATACCTGGCTCGCTACCCGGGCGACGATGTGGTCGATGTGCTGGGATTTGACGATTATGGTGATTTTAAACAAAACCGGCTCGACTGGGTCGTAATCAAGCTGGGTATAGTGGCTGATCTGGCCCGGGAGAAAGGAAAGATTTCGGCCTTTACCGAAACGGGTAGCGACCGGCTGGAAATCCCCAACTGGTATACTTCAAACCTGTTACAGGTGTTGAATGCCAGCGAAAAAACCCGCAATATTTCCTATGTATTGGTCTGGAGAAACAAGGATCTTTCCCATTTTTTTGTTCCTGCTCCGGACCATCCGCAGTCCGATGATTTTCGTACGTTTGTGAATGATAAATTGATATTTTTGTTGGATGATGTTAAAACAATGAACCAATAACATGAGCACATTATTTGAAAAAAGAAAAGCAATCATTGAGAAGTCACACGAGGAGTTGCTGAGCAGGAAAAATGAAGAGCTTTTTAGTACCAATGGTATATACAGCCGTTTCAAATATCCGGTTTTAACCCGCGACCATGCCCCGTTGCACTGGCGTTTTGATTTTAATCCGGAAACCAATCCTTTCTTTATGGAGCGGATTGGGGTCAATGCTGCCTTTAATTCGGGTGCAATGAAATGGAACAACAAATACATTCTGGTGGTGAGGGTTGAAGGGAACGACCGCAAATCTTTTTTTGCCATTGCCGAGAGTCCGAATGGGGTGGATAATTTCCGCTTCTGGGATCGCCCGATAACCATTCCACAGACCGAAGATCCCGATACCAACGTGTACGATATGCGTTTGACAGCTCACGAAGATGGCTGGATTTACGGGGTTTTCTGTACCGAGCGCAAAGATCCTGATGCGCCCGAAGGGGATACATCGAGTGCTACGGCTGCTGCCGGTATTGTTCGAACCAAAGACCTGATCAACTGGGAACGTCTTCCCGACCTGATATCCCATGGAGGGCAGCAACGGAATGTGGTGCTTTTCGAAAAATTTGTTGATGGAAAATATGCTTTCTTCACCCGTCCTCAGGATGGGTTCATCGATACCGGCAAAGGTGGTGGTATTGGCTGGGGTTTAGCCGAAAATATGGAGAAGGCTGAAGTGCCTGATGAAAAAATTATCGATCCGAAAACGTATCATACCGTTTATGAAGTGAAAAATGGAATGGGGCCTCATCCGATCAAAACCGAAAAAGGATGGCTTCACCTGAACCACGGGGTAAGGAATACGGCTGCGGGTCTGCGTTATGTCCTTTATGTTTCCATGGCCGATCCCGACGATGTATCCAAAATTACCCACAAACCTGCGGGTTATTTTATTGCTCCACTTTGCGACGAAAGGGTAGGCGATGTCTCCAATGTGGTTTTCTCGAACGGATGGATTGCCGACGAGAATGGTACGGTGTTTATTTACTATGCTTCATCCGACACCCGGATGCACGTGGCAAAAACCACCATCGATCAGTTGGTTGACTACTGCCTGAATACACCCGAAGATCGGTTTTATTCCCATTTATCGGTCGAAACAATCAACGAACTGGTCGACCGCAACAAGAAATTCATGTAAGATGAAAAGAGCTGTTTCTGAATTTATCGAAGTTCAACAGGTTGAACTCGATCGTATTTTGTCTTTTTGGATCAATAATGCCATTGATAAGGAACACGGAGGTTTTTATGGGAAAATTCTCTCTTCGGGCCTAAAAGAAAAAGAGGCATCCAAAGGAGCCATTTTGAATGGCCGTATTTTATGGAGTTTTTCTGCCGCTTACAACTTCACTCAAAATCCCAACTACCTCGAAATAGCCAACCAAGCTTTTGAATACCAGGCTGACCATTTTTACGACAAGAAAAACGGAGGCGTTTTTTGGGAACTCGATTACCTCGGCAACCCGTTAAATACCCGAAAACAAGCGTATGCACTGGGATTTGCCATTTATGGTTTTTCCGAATATTATAAGGCATCGGGCAACGAAAAGAGTTTGCAACTGGCCCAGGAGCTTTTCTGGACGATTGAGAAGAATTTCTACGACAAAGAGCATGGAGGTTACATCGAGGCGTTGAGCGAAGACTGGTCACCGCTGGAAGATATGCGGCTGAGCGAGAAAGATGCCAATGAGCCAAAGTCGATGAATACCCATCTGCACATTCTGGAACCCTATACCAACCTTTACCGTTACTGGAAAAACCCGTTGCTGGGCGAAAGTATCCGGAAACTGATACGGGTTTTCCTAGACCAGATCATTGACAGGAGAACGGCTCATTTCAACCTTTTCTTTGATATGGACTGGACCGTGAAATCGAGCATCGTCTCCTACGGTCACGATATTGAAGGCTCGTGGTTGCTGTCAGAAGCCGCTGAAGAACTGGGCGACGAAGCGTTGATCAACGAAGTGAACGAAATGGCCCTGCGGATGGTCAATGTCACACTGGATGAAGCCTCCGACGATGATGGCTCAATCTTCTACGAAAGTGAAGGAATGCATCTCGATACCGACAAACATTGGTGGCCTCAGGCTGAAGCAATGGTTGGTTATACCAATGCCTGGAAGCTTACCGGAGACCAGAAATACCTCGATCAGGCTGAGAAAGTTTGGGATTTTATCGATCTGTATCTCGTCGACCATGAACTGGGCGAGTGGTTCTGGCGTGTAGATCTGGATGGTACTCCCTATATTTCCGATGAAAAGGCTGGTTTCTGGAAATGTCCGTATCACAATTCCCGGGCATTGATGGAAGTAATGAAACGATTGAAATAAATTGAATGATGGATACAAGCAGGGTTTCGTTGAGGGAAAAAGTTGGATATGGTTTTGGCGATGCCGCCTCTTCCATGTTCTGGAAGATATTTTCGTTTTACCTGGCCATTTTCTATACCGATGTGTTTGGTATTTCGGCAGTGGCTGCGGGTACGATGTTGCTGGTAACCCGTATTTGGGATACGGCCATTGACCCGATCATGGGGGTTGTGGGCGACCGTACCAATACCCGATGGGGTAAGTTTCGTCCCTATCTGTTGTGGGTTGCGGTTCCGTTCGGAATTATGGGGGTATTGCTGTTTACCACACCCGATTTTGGGACTACCGGTAAGCTGGTTTATGCTTACATAACCTACACGCTGATGATGATGGCCTACACGGCAATCAATGTTCCCTATGCAAGTTTGCTGGGTGTAATGACTTCCAACACCAACGATCGTACGACACTGGCTTCGTACCGCATGATTTTCGCTTTTGGCGGCAGTCTGCTGGTCGTTGCCATTTATCAGCCGCTGGTTGACTTGTTTAAAAAGGGTGTAGAAGTAACTACCGCTTACCAGCTGACGATGGTGGTGGTTGGCATTGTGGCGGTGTTGTTCTTCTTCCTGACCTTCTCGTGGACCAAAGAACGGATTAAGCCTCCAAAATCCCAACAAAATTCACTGAAAGACGATTTCAATAACCTGTTGAAAAATGTTCCCTGGTTTATTTTATTGGGCGCCGGTGTAATGACATTGATATTCAACTCGGTGCGCGATGGGGTAGCCATTTATTACTTCAAATATTACATTGTTGACGATACGGCTGTTTCGCTTTCAAAAATGACATTTACCTTCAGTACCCTCTATTTCTTATTGGGACAGGCTTTCAATATGGTGGGAGTGGCAATGGCTAAGCCCATTTCAGCCAAACTGGGCAAGCGCCGCACCTTTATGTTTGCCATGGTTGCAGCGGCCGTATTAAGTACAATGTTTTATTTCTGTACCCGCGATAATGTTGTCTTCCTCTATATTCTTCAGGCATTTACCAGCTTCTGTGCCGGGATGATTTTCCCGCTCCTCTGGTCGATGTATGCCGATACCGCCGATTATTCCGAATGGAAAACCGGACGCAGGGCAACCGGGTTGGTATTCTCGGCATCGAGTATGTCGCAAAAACTGGGTTGGACATTGGGTGGATCACTAACGCTCTGGTTATTGGGTTTCTTTGGTTTCCAGGCCAATGTTGATCAAACACCTGAAACCATCGAAGGCATTAAGTACATGCTGAGCTTTATTCCCGCAATAGGCGCTTTGGTTTCGGGTATTTTTATGTATTTCTATAAACTGGATGAAAAAACGTTAAAAACCATCGAGTCGGATCTGGATATGCGCCGGAAAGCGGAAATGGCTTCCTGAAATGAGTTTTGAATGGATAGGAAAAGTCCGGTATAGAGAGTCTGTACCGGACTTTTTTTGTATGGCAGATCGCTCATCTACACCATAAAGGTGGAAATGTTGATAGGGAAAGGATTTGTTTGCTCGTATTTATCTCGATAATTGGATCGGGGAGATGGGAAGGAAAGGATACTTTTCTTCCGAATTTTCGAGGTCTTTTATTTACAATGTTTTTGGCAGTTTTACGTAAAGGAATTGTAAATTTTTTGTTAATTGTAGAAAAATTTTAACAGACTGAATATTAAGCGAATGGTCTTAATTTTAATTTTTTTAACCGTTTCATTTTTTTGAATTATAAACGAAAACAAATTCTCATATTTGTAAAAATTTTATTCAGGAATATTACCAGAGAACGATTTAAAATGAATTACCTGATTCCGTTATTATTTTGTTGTTATCGATCAATCTTAAATCAATCAGTATGAATCTTTCTAATGTTTTGCACTATTTTGTTCCGAAGGAAAAGAAATTTTACGGGATGTTTAATCAGGTTGCAATTAATATTGTTGATGCCTCCGTTGAGTTTAATAAACTGATCAATGCTCAAACCATTGAGGAAAGAAAGGAAATTGGGGTAACGATCAAAGCTATTGAAAAGAAGGGCGATGATTTGACCACGAACATCTTCGACGAATTGCATTCTACCTTTATCACTCCGTTTGACCGGGAAGATATTCACGAACTTGCTTCGGTGATGGACGATGTGATTGATTTGATTTATAGTGTTTCCGGGAAGATTGAATATTACCACTTCACCAATATCAGTACCTATATGAAGGAGATGACCAATCTTATTCATGAAGGTTGCAAACAAATCCAGGTTGCGGTTCGTGGCCTTGAAACCATGCGGAAAGAAGATCACATTATGAGAGCTTGTAAGGAGTTGAATAAAATTGAAAGTCAGGTTGATGGTTTTTATCACAGAGCGCTTTACAATTTGTTCGAAAATGAAAAAGATGCCATTGAGCTGATCAAGCAGAAAGAGGTGCTTCAAAACATAGAAAAAATTGCCAATAAAATTGAGGATATCTCCGATATTATCAAGACTATTTTGGTGAAATACGCTTAATTCCTGGCTTTTTTAACTGAAAACTGGTATATGCTTACGCTTTTAATTGTTGTTATTGTTTTAGCTTTTGCCTTTGATTTAATCAACGGATTTCATGATGCGGCCAATTCCATTGCGACCGTTATTTCCACAAAGGTATTGGCGCCATTCCCGGCTGTTTTGATGGCTGCCTTTTTTAATTTTGTAGCTTATTGGGTTTTCGACCTAAAAGTGGCTAATACGGTGGCAAAAACGGTCGAAAACGGATCAATTACCCTTCAGGTGATTTTGGCAGGAGTCATTGCGGCTATTATCTAGAACCTGATTACCTGGTGGCTTGGGATTCCTTCATCTTCTTCTCATACGCTGATTGGTGGTTTTGCCGGAGCAGCTGTGGCACATGCCCGTTCTTTTGCCGTAATTAATCAGGCGGTTATTTTGAAAACCGTATGCTTTATTTTTGTGGCGCCAATCATCGGAATGGTAATTTCTTACGGTATTGAAACACTTATTCTGTGGGGTTTTCGACGAACAAACCCCCAAAAGGCGATGAAAATATGCCGAAGAACGCAACTTTTCACGTCATCATTACTTAGTTTAGGTCATGGTGGAAGCGATTCGCAGAAAGTAATTGGTATTATCAGTGCGGCCATGCTGGTTTATATCTCCTATTTACAGACAAAAGGTTTGGCAATTCCCAATTGGGCCCATGTTACCGAAACTGTCAACGAAGCCGGCAAAGTACAACTTCAGGTACCTGAATGGATTCCTCTTTGCTGTTATACCGCGATTGGTTGCGGAACCATGATGGGCGGCTGGAGAATCATTAAAACCATGGGGACAAAAATAACCAAGGTTACCCCGATTGAAGGGGTGGCAGCTGAAACCGCTGGTGCAATAACCCTTTTTGGTGTTTCTCAGGGATTGGGAATTCCGGTAAGTACAACCCATACTATTTCGGGTGCCATTATGGGCGTTGGAATGACCAAACGGTTAGGGGCTGTACATTGGGGGGTTGCCGGTAACCTGATGACTGCCTGGATTATTACCATCCCTGCCAGTATGCTGATGGCGGCCATTGTTTACATGATCCTTGCATTTTTTGGGGTTGGGGCAATTTAAATCGAAGCAATAATTCCGTTTTACAATTTACTTAGTCGGAACCATATATTCCGGCAATACCGTTGATCAATGCAGGTATGTCGCTGTTGTTATGCTTTTTCCCTTCGAAAATGGTAAACTTCCAGTCGAGGTAATTGAAGCGGGCTCCCGACAGGTTTTCATTTAAATTCTGGATCCATTTTCGAACTTGCCCCATGTCCTTGGATCCATAGCTGAGGTACAGGCTTGTTTTCTTGTTTAGGGTGATATCAACTCTCAGGTAATCTGTGATGTTGATTAATTTCATTAAAGGCGAAGGGCTTGACGCAATATAGGCGTCGAATAATTGGGGTTTGTTGAGTAGAGCGTAAATGGTAAACCCTCCACCGAACGAATGTCCATATAATATACGGGTTCCAACATGGTACCCTTTTTCGACGACAGGAATCACTTCTGACGCGATAAAGTCGAGAAATTTGTTTGCTTCTTTTGTATAAAGCAAGTCCCTTCTTCGGTCGGTATTGATGATCCCAACCCCTACAAGGTTTGTCGTCGGTTTGTTTTCCTGCAGACTTTGAAACCGGTATTTCGAGAATTCCCCGTCAATCAGATAAATCATCTTTACGGGTTCATCCTTGGTGTAATTGATGGGTTTATAAATGACAATACTCCGATTTTTATTCAGTATTTTTGATTCGATCGGAATGGTATCCATGGTGTAGTTTCGGATTTGTGCACCAACGCTAGCCGAAACGAATGCCAAAAGAAATGTTGTTAATAGCCTCATAGTTAATTCAAATAAGGTTCATAAATTGCGACGGTGAGATGTCATCATCGATCTGAAAAGTTACCTTAATTTTTCCGGAAACCAAAATGTGAAGCAAGAAGATTGGTTTTAATATTTATTGATCGCTTTCAACTTTCTGGCCATTTCTGCTGCTTTTTTTGTCGTTGTTATTGATACCACGGTTTGCTTTTTTAACCTGCAAGTTCATTTTCCCGAAGTTGTAGGTGATATTAAACCGGAATGTTCGGGTAATGCGGATGTATTCGTTGTGCGTTTTGAACGTAACATTTTCCGAATCGTAATAATATTTCATGGTGTATTGGAACGGATTTGTTGACGAAAGGCTCAACATCAACTTTCACCAGCTGCTTCTGTGCAGTTACGGTTACTTCATTAATCTCAACCACTTCTTTCTCCTCCAGTTTTCCCAGATTGTTTTTTTCTTTTGAACCAATTACCGGAAAGGTCAGCTCTTTATTGCCAACCGATGGATGGTCAACTGATAGTTGTTGGGTTGGTTTACTTTCAATGTAAAGTTGCCCGACGCATCGGTGGCCATTACTTTCTTCAGCGGGATGCTATCGTTTTCGATCAGGATGGTTGCGAAAGGAATTCCGTTGCCATTTTTCATTTCGACAACCTGTCCGTTTATTCGGTAAATCGAAGATTCGCGGCATAAGCAAATGAAAATAACAGGACGGTGAATAGTAAAAAAGTCGATACAAGTCTCATACAAGTTTGTTTTAAAAATCAAAAAGCATTCCTTTGAAATATGTTATCCGATAGTGCTGCAAAGTAAAATAATCGAACTGCTTTTATTGGATAAACAAACGATATAACATGGATTGGTTTTGTTTCTTTAACTTTTTTAAGAGACAGGCAAAAGTTGGGGGAATACCGGATCACCACGATGATGATCCGGTTCATTGGTCAGGTTTTAATCTTCCTTGCGCTGAGCAGTGCAAACGCGATTGAACAGGTGGATGTGAAAGAAAAAATCAGGACTCCCAGCAGGAAGAAGCGGAATGGCGCAGTGCCTCCCAGCAGGTAGCGGTTACCTTCGAGGATATAGGTTACCGGGTTGCCCCATGAAATAGCAAGCAGCCACTTTGCGGTGATTAGCTCACGGGGAAGAAAGGTGGTGCTTAAGAATAGAAGAATGAAAACAGTGTTGGTAATAATGGCTGCATTTTGTGCTTTACCGGTGCGCAGCATAATCCCAACCGAAAATCCGCAGAGTGTGACCGACCAGAGAAGCGATAGCAGCAATACTCCCAAAGCCGACCAAATTCCAAATTGAAAGGGAACCCCAAACTGCGCTCCAATGGCAATCAGAATGCTGGTAAAGAGGACCGACGATAACGTGTCGGCAATCATGGGCGAAATCACTAAACTCCATCGGGGAACCGGACTAAGGTACAGGCGTCTGAAATAGCCCGACTCCATATCGGCATTTAAGGTTTGCCCGGCGCCTGACGACGACCCCATGGCCAGCGAAATAATGGAAATAGGAAAGATAAATGCCAGATAACCGGCATCGCCAAATATCTCCATGCTGCCGATTCCTCCAATGCCCGCATTGTAAACGATCAGGAAAAACAGGCTCATGGCAAACCCCATCAGTGGCGCCGATGGTTGTTTGATCAGTTTGATTATTCCCCGGTTGATAAGTAATTGAACAGGTGTTTTCATCGCTTTTTTTATGATTTGGTGAATGAACGGATGTATTTAAGATAACTTTCTTCGAGTGAAGATTCTTCTGCGGGATGTACCATGGCCTTAAATTCGCTGACCGTTCCTGTAAAGCGGATGGTTCCTTCGTTGATTAATGCCATCTCCGAAGCAAATTTGTCGGCTTCTTCGAGGTACTGGGTGGTGACCAGTACGGTTACCCCTTCCTGTTGGTTCAGCGAGGTGATTACTTCCCAGAAAGTAGCTCGTGCCAGCGGATCCATGCCAACGGTTGGTTCATCGAGGAACAATACACGGGGCCGGTGCACCAGTGCCAGTGCGCAGTGTAACCGCCGTTTATTCCCCCCGGAAAGGGTTTCTGCTTTTTTCTCTTTTTCGGTGGTGAGCTGAAAAAGCTCGATTAGTTCATTGGCACGCGTGGTCGCTTCCTGTTTCGACATCCCAAACAACCGGCCCTGAAACAGTAGCAGGGAAAATACCATTTCTGTCGGATCGAGTTCATTCTCCTGCAACGCAACGCCAATGTGCTTCCTGACTTCGGTGAAACGGGTTTCCGGGTTCATCCCGCCGATCAGAATTTCTCCGGACTCTTTTCTTACCAGGGTCGTCATGATTTTTACCAAGGTCGATTTGCCGGCACCGTTCGGACCCAGCAAGGCATAGAGCCTGCCTTTGCCAATGGTGAGATCAATTCCTCTGAGGGCATCGATGCCTCCGGGGTATTTCTTCTTCAGATTTTTGAGTTGAATTTCATATTCCATTGTTGTATCGTTTAAAATAACAATACAAAACTAGGATGTGCCAACTGGCTGAAATTGTAAAAAAGCGACAAGTCGTTTAAAGATCGAATTCACGGGCCATGTCAGTGGGCGAGGTGCTGCAGTTGGCCAGCTGTTCGCGGTATTCGCTGGGAGTATAACCGGTAAAGGTTTTGAACTCTTTGATAAAGTGCGATTGATCGAAGTACCCGTTATCGTAGGCACAACCGGTAAGCGATGTGATTTCGCTTGTGCTCATTGCCAGTATCGTTTTTTTGAACCGTTCGATACGGATAAACTGCTTGGGTGAGATCCCTACGTATGCCGAGAATTTCCGTTCCAGTTTACGGGGCGAAATGTCGAAGTTCTCCGATAAATGGTGGGCGTGCTGGATTTCCTCGTTACTCTTAATCTGCAGGATACATTCCCTGATCAACCGGTAATCGTTGGTGGGCACCGGGGTGAAACGGGCATAGAGAAACTTCTCGATAATGGCAATCCGGGTTTCCAGGTTTTTTGCTTCTCCAATCTGTTCTTCTACAAATTTTATTTCGTTGCTGAAGACATCACACAGATGGACACTGTCGTTTTCTACTTTCGACAACGGGAAACCAAAGAAACAGCAGGCACTCCAGGCATTGAAGGAAACAGCAATCACTCCCGAATTTCCCCGGGTTGATACATCGGAGTAGGAGTTGCTGATGCCACTCAGTATCGACGTGGGCTGAATGGTGGTGTGGTTGTCGCTGTGGGTTACCACAAACGGCTTCTTGTAATGAAACATCAGCTCAACACTGCCTTTGGGAATAATCCGTTCTCTGATATTCCCCTCGGAAGCATCAATTTCCATTACCCAATAATGGTTGATGTATTGGGACAAAAAACCGCCTGGACGAATAAATTTGAAATACATAGCCTGAACAGGATAAAGTGACAAAGGTATAAAACTGATTCCATTCAGGAAAAAATGAATAGTTAACGATTGGTCTTTGGTTAATTGTTCTTTTTCCTATCAGCCGGATTGGACGGGGCGTTTGCCTTTTTTATTCCAAGCAAATAGCGTAATACCGGGATTCTCCGGATAATCTCGTATAATCCGAAAGTTGAGGCAATGGTCACGATTACAATGATCAGGTATTTCGGGCCAATGCCAATTGGTAACTTAATGACATAGAAGGCAACAAGCGTGTTCATCAGCAAGTGTAACAGGTAGAACGGAAACGATGCCGATGACAGGTATTTCAGCAACCGGTTGCTTTGGTTTAAAAAGCGATGACCCAGTCCGAGAATAGCGAGAAGCCACACCCAACGATTTAACTGGCCGATGAGAAAATAGGTCAAATTGGGGTTTGCCCATTCGGGTATGGATGAATAGAGAAATTCCCGGATAAATTCGCAGACAATTCCAGCTCCAAGCGCCCAGAACGCATATTGATCGAGTGAGTGCTGGAATCTTTTATCCATCATCAACAGATATCCAAAGAAAAACATCAGAAAGTAATAGACCGGGTTTTTATCTCCCAGGATGTTTAGTCTGGCTGATAATACCAAAAAAACAAATAGTACCAGCAAAATGGGGAGTGTTCCGGTGCGGTCGATCAACATCCTGAATCGTGACTGTAATTTTTCTTTGCTTAACAGGGAAAACAGCGGTAATGCAACAAGTGAATAGATGAACAGAAAAATGAGGAACCAAAGGTGTGCCGGGGTAAATTTTCCGTTTATCCCGGATATGTCAATCGGATCGATTTGCCAGAACCCGATATAGTGTTGCCAGAAGGTTACGGTAATTCCTCTCGAAACCAGCGAAAGATAGGTCATTGGTGGAACCAGCAAGATAAGCCCGGTGATGGCCGGCAACAACAGCTTCGAAAGCCGTTCACCAAGGTAATGCAGGTGGCTGCGCTTTTTCAGGGCAAAATAACTTGACGCTCCCGCCACATAAAAGAGAAGCGGCATGTGAAACAGATGGACCCATCCGGCCAGTCGTCCCAGCAGATTGCTATCGACATGGTCTTTTATGTACATCACAACTTCAGGATGAAGATTGAATACCAGTGAACTGTGGAATGGCACCAGCAAAAGCACAGCGATGATCCGGAGCCAGTCCAGATCGGTTCTTCTTTCAACGGAAAATTGAATCTTTGAGATCATCCTTTTTTGCATTTAATCGGCAATTCACAAAAATCGTATGCCCTTAGTTTTGCCGGCCTGAAGTTAGGTATTTTTTGGTCAGCCATTTCCGTACGGGCAGATCGTAGAGTTTCAAACAACCATACGCGATGCCAATGGATGCTGCCAGAACCAATAAAGCTACGGGCCAGGACTGGAGCATGGATTTCTGGTTGTCGCAAACCCAGGCCGTGAAAATGTAGATTAGCGGGTAGTGGATAATGTAGATGGGGAAGGAGATATCGCCCAGAAAGCGGCAAACCTTCGACATGATTTTTCCTTTGATCTCTCCGCTGGCTCCCATATACACGATCAACGGGAAGAGGAACAGGATGGAAAAGGAATCATAAATCCCGTTGACCCATAGATGTTCGCTTCCGCCTACCCGGGGAAAGGAGAGGATCACAATAATGAGCAGGCTGCACCACACAAAAGCATTCCGGATTTGTCCCGGTTTGCAGATCCTCGACAACAGCAATCCGGCAAAGAAAGGATACATCAAACGGGTGAGGCCAATCCGAAACTGGTGTGGTTCGAGCGACCATCCGCCAATCACATCGCCATTGGGACTGCTAACCGCCAGATGGACCAATGCACACCCTGCCACAAATACCAGCAATGCCAGGAGTTTTTTTGAAAATTTATGAATGAAGAGCGCATAGAGAATATTGGCAACGTATTCGAAGAAAAGCGACCAGGCCGGACCATTTAACGGATGCATCTCGCCCCAGCCACGGATATCGAGCGAGGTAGGCACTGGCAACAATGTATATCCAATAAGCATCACGGCAATCATTTTCCATACGGGGACTTCGGCGATCTGTGGAAATACAACCGGCGAGGCGCTGAAATAGAAACCAATGGCGCCAATGGTCATACCCATGATGATCATCGGGTGAAGGCGGATCAGCCTTCGTTTAAAAAATCCTTTCAGTGTCATTTTCCCCCAGCGGTCGTCGTAGGCATAACCAATCACAAAGCCCGAAAGCACAAAGAAAAAATCAACCGCCAGGTATCCGTGGTTGATAATTTGTTTCAGGTGGTTTCCTCCGGAGAATGTCTCAAAAAGGTGAAAAACGACCACAATAAGGGCAGCTACACCCCGTAATCCGTCGAG